>Ga0265294_10000069_pt1 | contig 113146 bp, 94 predicted proteins | sample MunlanPumphouse3_FD_192504 | JGI IMG/M metagenome (GOLD analysis project Ga0265294, IMG submission 192504) | Groundwater microbial communities from a municipal landfill in Southern Ontario, Canada - Pumphouse #3 | ecosystem: Environmental > Aquatic > Deep subsurface > Groundwater | place... | reverse complement strand
ATCCAGTTTGGCTACAAAAATATCCCAGTTTCCAATACTGGTAAGGGTTGTAGTTCCGAAAGAAGCAGTTCCCTTAAAATAACCAGTAACATAGCTGTTTCCCGAGGAATCAATGTCGATACTATAGACCTTATCGTCCTGAGTTCCCCCAGCTTTTCTTGCCCAGAGCCATACATCGCTCTGTGCAAAAATAAAGGTGGTGCAGAGCAATAATAATGCGAATAAAAGCGTCTTTTTCATTTTTAGTTCCTCTCTTTTAGTTTTTTGAAAAAGTTAGTTTTAGATTAAAATTATAAAAAACCTAGAGGTAAAGAGATAAAACTTCTCTTTAAACCTCTTGCCTAATTGTGAGAATTGATAGTTATATAAATACTTGCAGTTCATAGCTGCGGGGATTCTTAGGACATTTTGATAATGGAAATCATTCTTTAAATTCGGTGTTATTATTGGTTTACACCGAGCTACACTAATATTAATATATTTTTCCCCTCTTTCACACCTCCTTTCATCGTTTTTAGATAAAGAAAATAAAAAGTAATGCTTCATTCTTTTACCTTTTTCCCTTAATTTAAAAGCCCAAATCACATTAGCTTTTCTTTAAATATTGAAACTCATATCTATAAAATACAAATTAAATATATTAATATGCTTGTCAAGTAATATTTTTGTAATTTTTGAACTATTTTATTATCAGTTTATAAATTTTACATTTCATTTAGTTATTATACCAGTAAATAAATGCCTTCGCAAGAAAATGTTAAAGAATTATAAGTGTGCCAGTTTTGACTGCCGAATGTACCAATACTATTGACATATTTAGATATAGAGAGTAAATTATTTTTTGAAGGGATAATATTAGGGAAAGCGTTAATAAAGAGTATAGCCTAGCAGGGATAAATTAGCAAGGTAAGGTAATAAATTAGCATAAAAAGGGATAAATTCGCAAGGCAGGGTAATAAATTCGCATAAAAATGGATAATTTCGCAGAAATTGGGATAAATTAGCTTAGAAAAGGATAAATTCGCAAGTGGAAGGATAATTTCGCATAAAAATGGATAATTTCGCAGGTGAAAAATAGGGTAAAATAGGGTTAACTTATTCTTATATAAACAAGTTAGGTATATTCTGAAGCTTCCCTTATAGTCCCTGATAGAAAATTATAGTCCCTGATAGAAATTATAGACCTGATAGAAAATTATAGATTCTGATAGAAAGTAACAAATTTATTTATATATTATATATTATATTATTCTAGAATAAATAGAGATATACTATATATAACTATACAGATTTGGGCTTAAATAACTAGTACATAATTAATTAAGTATATATTTAAATAGATATGGTTTAAATAATTAGTATATAATTAGTTAGTATATACATCTTGACTCTCTCTTGACTCTTTCCTGGCTAAAAAGAGAAGGGGGAGATAGGGGTTAGTAAAGAGATATAAAATTCAGTATAACTTATTGATATTGAAAGTGATAGGTGAGAGATAAGGGTAAAATAGGGGTGCGAATTTATTCATTTTTCTGCGAATTTATCCCAATTTCTGCGAATTTATTAAAAAAGGGGGGACTTTTACAGAGTTCACTCGTATTAATCTTTATGCTTCGGGTTTTTATTAAAAAATGGGGGAACTTTTAAAGGTTCCCCCTTAGGATGGATCAGATTTCTTAGTTGGTTTAGTTTAACGCATAGTAGGTGGTAGGTTTATTCCCGGTATTCACTTTCTCTATTTTTATCAGTTCAAGGTCCAGTAAACCCTGGATAAACTTATTGGTTTCATCTTTTTTAGAGTGATGGTTAAACTTAGCAGAGATCTCTGTTTTACTTAATCGGTGGTCAGGTGCAATTATCAGGAAATAGAGTAATTTTTCCATATTCTTCCAGGTTCTTTTATCGGTGGCAAGGTTAAGTAATTTATTATTTAGGCGATAATAATTGCACAGATATTCGGCTTCCAGCACGGTTTGTTTGTCAATGGGATTATTTTGCAGCCAGATATCCAGATTATCTTTGTTATCTCTAATAGATTTCCAATTTTTCACGGCGTAAATGATAATAGAGAATCTGGGGAAATAATCAAGGTAGATACGGATGTTGGATTCCCCTTCTCTTCCTTCCAAATTAAGTAGTCGTTGATATTTAGGACCATAAACATTATTAATATAGGAGAAAGCTTCTTCATCAAATCTCAGTTCATAGGAACCAGGTAGTGTAGCAAAGCATTGCAGCATATAATAATATTTATGGATTTCACTTTCATAAATGGTAGTGGGATTGATAAAATTATTATCAGGTGGGATATAGTTTTCGGGGATATAGCAGAACAGGAATCTTTGGAAGAAGCCACACCCTTTATCAATGATATTTTTATAAGCGTTATAAAAGCTATCATTAGTGATAGCACCGACTATAGATAGAGCAGGATCTTTGATGGTAACGGTATAATCCAGGGTGCTATTGCTGGTGTAATGTCCGTTAAATAGGTCAGTTATATCATCCAGCATAGTTTTGTTATAATCTTGTTTGAAGTTTTGAAAGAAGCTTCCCATTTCCTGATATTCTAAGAGCAGATGGGGATTGTTTTGCAGTTGTTTGAGCAGAGCAGCATTCGTAATCCTATTTTTTACCAACTTAAAATACAGGTTATTTTTATCGTTGATGAGCATTTTCTGAGCCTGACTTATGCAGGTGCTTTTATGAGTCCTGGAAGAAGGACCAATTAATAAAGCATAGACATTGCAATAATGTTTGGTTCCGTTGCTGGAAATATAGAGATGATTTCCGATGGACACTGCGAGATAGGGTAACATAGCAGTAAGGATGATACCATCAGGAGCACTGGTGATTTTATTGACGGTATTAATATATTCCTGGAACATAGGTGGTAACTTGGATTTATCCAGTTTTACCAACAGATTAGTGCCTTTCAGACAAAACTGCCCTGGCGAAGCTTCCCATCCGTAGCTTTTAGCGATATGGAATAGAGTTCCTATATGGATTTGGTTGTAGTTATAGTGTCCAATCTTCTTCCAGATATTTTCCAGTTGGGTGATGGTATCGTTGTAATGAGGATTATCAGCGAAGCAGAGCCAGAGTTTTTTTCCTTTATCCAGTGAATCAATCTCATTATAATAGTTATAGATAGCAATACCGCAGCGTAGCCAATCCAAATAATTAATCTTTCTCTGAACTAGATATTTGACGGCGGAAATAGAATATTGAATGGTCTCATCGGGGAAATGGTGTTTCTCTTTTTGTTCTGAAGGAGTAATATTATCTTCAGTTTGCAGGTGAGTTAACAGAGTATTTTCCACATTGAGACATTGTGCTGCACCTAAATCAATTACACTGGGGTCATAGCTTAAAAAACAAGCTTGAGACCATCCAGCCGGTTTATCTGGTTCAATGCCGATTAAATCACGGATATTAGCCGAGCAACATTCTCTTAAGATGAGATAAGTATTTTTATCGGAAACCGGGTGATTGAAGGGAATAATCACCTTTATTCCATTTGAAGGAGAACGAAAGATATAACGAGCACCGGGAAGAGCTTTAAGAGATTCTTTACACTCTGGCAGGTCCGGGACATTATCCAGGTCCATAACCAGACCGTTCATCTGTATAACATTATCCTCACATCTTTTCTCCTTAACGATGCCATAGACGAAATAGGGTAGCTTCTTCTTAAGTTTTCGGCGCTCTTCTTCTTTAGCCGTATTTCTGATAGCTGCAATAACAGCTTTAAACTGTTCACTCTTGATAAGATTGATGACTTCATCCAGAGATTTCATTTCTAATAACTCTGGTTTTTCCACATTATAACCATAGGTAACCTGGGTTAGGTCATTTTTGTTTAACCCGGAATTGCTGTGAGAAACAGATGAGTTTCTCGTCTTGTCATTGTTTTGCATTTTTTCCATCTCCTTATTTTGGGGGTGTTCCCTAAGTTGGGGTTCCTGATTATCAGGATTGCAGTTGAAATTTGCATTTTGCATAGTAGTTTCTCCTTTATTATAATAGTTTTGCTAGGTATCTGAGGAGGGTTATATCTTTTCCACAACTTCCGAGACATCATCAAGTAAACAACACTACTTCAGAGAGTTAATTTACTGTTTGATTCCCTTATTTTTTCAGAGAAAAAAATAATGCCCTCATATATAAAGGTATGACAAATTGGGACGAAATCCTTTAAATAACTTTATTTTTGTGGGATAAAGATGAGTTTTTAAACTTATGGTCTAAAGACACATCTTTTTTTAAACAAAAGATTAATTGAGAAGATAATGTAATTTACATAATTATACTTTATGGGCAAGAGAGAAGACCGCCCTAACACATATAACTTATTCTTGTTGTAAGATTAAATCTTGATAGTTTATGAAGGATTTATATCTCCCCCTTGATATCATAGACTAGCATTCTCTTTTCTGGATTTGCCCAGCAGTATTTTATTTCACCTACGAAGATAGTGTGGTCTCCGCTACGAACTTGAGTAACTATTTCGCATTCAAAGACGGCAACTGCTTCTTCTAAAACAGGTATTTTATGTAGTTTACCGGGGAAATATTTCACCTGGCTAGATTCCATTTTATCAATTTCTCTTCCCGTAGTAGAACCTGCCAGAGCACAGATGTCCTTCATTTCCACCGAAGGAAAGACCAGATTGAAATACCGGTTTTGTTGCAAGCATTCGTGGGAAAATCTGGTAAGACCGATGGAAATAGCGAACATAGGAGGTTGAATAGAGGTTCGCATAAACCATTCTATGGTAATGAGATTATATCCGCTCTGAGGTTTTTCGGTAACTACCAGAGCAACTTTGGCTGGTAAATGAATTAAACCATAAGCAGTAGAAAGGTCTGTTTGTTTCATACTTTTCCTCTTTAGTTTTTTAGATAATATAATGAAATAAGTTCAAAATAAAAATCTTAAAACTATTAAATCACCTTTTTCATTCAGAGTGTAGGGGGGCAGATTATTTTTCAGGAGGTCTTATCTAAAGATATATTCAATGTCATACCTATATATATAGAGGGACTAAAAAAAATTAGTTCTTCTAGTAAACTACTTTCGGAGGGCAAAAAATGAAAGTAAAATTCAAATACGGGATCCGCACTTACAGCGGAAAACTGGACGAACTGGTCTTCAGTAGTTACAGGAAAGGCAAAATTTGCATAGCCAGGCAATTTGTTTATCCTCGTATAACTGCTCATAATAATGAGATCGGTTCTATAGGCAAGAACTTAGGTATACTCTGGGCTGGTGGTTCTGATGCATTCAAGACAGAGCTGGCGATGTATGCAAAGTTGAATGCAACGGAAAATGTTCCTGCCGATCAATGGGCATCTAATGCTTATGCATTATGGGTTCAAGTGATGCATAAATGGGCAGCTGATAATGATGATGTAGACCTCAAGACCTTAACTTATGAGGACTTTGTAGTCACGGGAACAGCTATCAGTACCGTAAAGGATTGTGTGCTTAGTGGGTATTTGAAACCGGTCACTGGTTACGATACTATGACTGCTGCATTCTAATTCAGGGACAATAGGGGACAGGGATCAAACTTGTCCCCTTCAATCTTGAATAATATCGGAGGCAAAGATGAATGAGAATATACTTCCCAATATTGCAGAAGAGCTGGCAAAGAAGGTTAATAAAGTTCTGAATCTTCCTATCATCAATGAACAACAGGAACAGGTTTTTTATGAGATGGTAATATTGCTCTTGCTGGAATTGCTGATAAATAAGCTCGGCATTGATATTGATTTGAATGGTTAAAGCAGATATAATCCTATTTATCAGTTGATGTTCGTAATCATCAGAGGTTGTGCTGTTCAATAAGGATGGCACAACTTTCTTTCTAAAGAATATGGACAAATTATGAGTTTTAACTGGTCTTATAAGAAGAGATGCAGGAAAAAATATTGACAGATTCAGTGATTGAGACATAGAAGATAAGAATGATTGAATCTTTATGAGTGTGATCAACGAGGTCTATTTCCGTAATCAAACGATATTTATGGGATGGTAAAAGATGATGAAGATATCTAATTTATACATCTGGACACTGGTTCTGCTTTTAGTGGTTATGTTATCTTGCAGTAAACAAGAGCAGGTTAGCAGTGGACAGAAAATTGTGGTATTATCCCCTGAAATAGCAGAAATAATTGCTTCTTTAGGTGCTACTGAGCATTTAGTGGGCAGAACTTCAGAATGTGATTATCCGCCCCAGCTATTACAAGTTCCAGTAGTAGGTAATTTTGGAGCTATTAATAAAGAGAAAGTTATAGCTTTAAAACCGGATTTAGTATTTACTTCCGCTTTGGAGCAGGATGCAATAGCACAAGAATTAGGTAAAATAGGCATTAGAGTTCATCAGATTTATCCGCAAAAATTGGATGATTTACCGGTTATCATCAGACAAATAGGTGATTTAATTGGCAAAGAAAAAGAGGCAGAAGCTTTATCGGATAGTATATCTATAGCTATAAATCAGGTAAGAAGTGCAGCCCAAAAAATCTCTCATCCTAAGGTGTATGTAGAGATCTATCGTAATCCGTTAATGAGTGTTTCCGATGAATCTTTTGTAGGTGATGTAATAGAATCAGCTGGAGGAGATAATATTTTTTCTAAATTAGAACGAGATTATGCACGCATAGACCCTGAAGATGTGATATTAGCTAAACCAGATATTATTATATGCTATTCTCAGGATACGATGGCTGGTATATGTTCACGTAAAGGATGGAATCTGATTCCTGCTGTCCAGAACCAGAGAATCTATTTTGAACAAGATATAGACCCGGATTTAATTCAGCAAGCAACACCTAGAACGGTTCAGGGTTTATGGCTCTTATATGATATATTTTCTCAGCAGATGAAAAAATGAAAAAGGAATACTGGTTAATCATCTTTCTCGTCCTGCTATTTTTAGGGATTGCTACCCTATATCTTTTTGTGGGTAATGTTAGTAAAGAGATAGTGATGCAGATAAGACTTCCGCGTATGATACTAACTTTATTTACGGGAATGACACTGGCAGGAATTGGATCTGTCTATCAATTAATGTTGGTTAATCCTTTAGCAGAACCTTATATCTTAGGCATATCTTCTGGCTCTGCTTTTGGTGCAATACTCTTTGGCGTTCTGGGGTTGAGTTTATTAATGCCAGTGGGTGGTTTTATTGGTGCTGTATTGACCTTAATTATTGTTTGGCGTTTAGCCCAAAAAAAGGGAAGTTTTGATCGTAGTCGTTTACTTATTGCCGGTGTTATTGTAGGAATGTTTTTTTCTGCTGGAATTTCTTTGATTATGTATCTATTTCAGAAAGATACAATGATTATATTAGGCACTTTAATGGGTAATTTGGGACATATATTCACTCAAGGTGAGTGGCATTTCTTTCTCTTGTTACTTGGAATATCAGTTATAATCTTAGTTAGATTATATTTTCGTTCAACCGCACTGGATATTATGAGTGGAGGAGATATCTATGCTGGAACTGTGGGTATTGATGTCCAGAAAGTGCGGAAAGAGCTATTTTTACTCACTTCTTTATTGGTTGGTATCACTGTTTCTTATGCAGGAATAATAGGTTTTGTAGGTCTAATAATACCACATATAGTAAGGTTTTTTATTCCTTCTGGACAAAGAAAAATATTTCTTTATTCACTTATTAGCGGTAGTATATTTTTACTTGGCTGTGACTTAATTGCTAAAAATATAACCGTTATTGAGCTACCCGTAGGAGTTATTACTTCTGCTATTGGATGTCCTTTCTTTATCTGGCTGTTATTGAAAAAGTAGAAAACTTTTTCTTAATTAAGTGAATACTTTACAGGACACCCCTCTCTAAAAGAGGGGAATAATACCCCGTCCTTGCAGGACACCCCTCTAAAAGAGGGGAATAATACCCCGTCTCTGCGAGACACCCCTCTAAAAGAGGGGAATAAACTAGGTATTTTTTCAATAGATTAAAGCTTAATTAAAATAAACAGACCCTAGAGTAGGGAAAAAGAATAAAAAAATCCGGGTGAAGTAAAACACCCGGATTAGTTTTAATATTATGTTGAGGTTAAGGCTAGATTATTTCACCAGCATCATTTTCTTTGTTTCAGTTTTCCCATTAGTGGTTAAGCGATAGAAATAGAGTCCACTAGTAACGGAATTACCATAGTTATCGGTGCCGTTCCAGACCACACTTTGTCTTCCCCAATCAAGATTACCATTTACCAGAGTTTTAACCAGCTGTCCTTTAACATTATAAACAGAGAGATTAGCGAAACCAGCTTTAGGCATATCAAAACTGATAGTGGTTTCTGGATTGAAGGGATTCGGATAATTCTGATGCAACATATAAGTTACATTAGGAACAGTGGGATCATCGTTGGCATCACTGAGCGGGAAAGTGATTTGCATTTCCATAAACATTACTTTTCCACCGTCAGGATTTGGGTGATAAGGGTTCTCAATAACATTAGAACCCCAGGTGTAATCATCGTAGAACATAAATCCGAGTTTTCCAATTTTGTGACCATCAACGGTATCAATGTAATGGATTTTATCAGCAGGATATACCCACATAGGTTTAATTCCTGCGAATTCTGGAGTCTCTATATTATTTAGGATGATGGGCTCACTCCAGGTTTCTCCATTATCAGGGGAAACGGAAATCCAGATTTCGGGGGTATTAGCGTAAGCGATAAAATCTATGTCTCCATATTTATTTGCATCACGGGCACGTCTGCTCTCCTGCCACACTGCTGCCATCATACCTTCATCATTGGCAGTGGTGATTTTGCAATTATTATAATGGAATTCCATAGCATCACCATGGGCAGTATCATCCCAGTGAGGGAAGGGCCAGCCAGTAGCTACAGATATAGCATAACCAGATGTAGTTAGGACATACTCGTCTACTTCTCCGAAAGGAGCTTGGTAATCCCAGGGACAGAAACCTGTATTATAATCGTCAAGAGGGTTTTTTTGAGGATAGACTTCATTGATTGAGAATTCTTCCGTGACCGGATCAAAGACAAACTCTTTAACGAATTCCATTTCAGGATAATAATAGCCTTCAAAATTTTGCAAAGACCAAATACCAAAGACATGGATTCTATTAAGATCATCTAAAGTGGCATTAACATGTCCTGAATTACCAGCAGCTATACCAAAATATAATTCTCCATTATCACCATAAGGTAATCCGGAGACGGGTGATTTAAAATAACCTGTTGTGTCAGTTGGTGAAGAATCGGGATTCCACATATTTAGTTTACTATAGGCAGAGACTCTTCTCCAGGTTCCCTCACCATAATTAGGGCAGATAAAGACATCCATATCAGGTTCATCTATATTAGTAGAGGCATCGGATTCGGTTGCAAAATGGAAGCCTGCATAATAAAGATTTCCAGCATTATCGGCAGTTATAGCATGAAAAGGACGACGCCATTCTGCATCAACATTCCATTGATTCATCTCGGGAATGCTAGTATATTGCCAAATAAATGGTATAGCATTAACAATATCATCAGAGTCAAAATCGGCATAGGCAATATAAGGATTTTCTGAAGGAACATTAGCAGTATTATGAGTAACCGAATTTCTTGCCACTATATAGATTCTTTGCTTACCAGTTATGGGAGAAGGTCCGATTTGAGCATTGGGCCAGATGAATTCATTGTCTATGGTAACTGTGCCATTAGGAGCAGTGATAGTAATAGGATTATCAATAACAATATCAAAATTAAATAATCCAGTAAGTCCATCCAGGAAAGCATCAGAAGCGAATTCTACTTCGAGCTCAGGATCAGAATCTTTATTTGCATGCCAGGCATACATTGGTTTTCCCTGGGTTGGTTCAACTTCTAAGGTAGAATATCCTTCATGGTTTTGGACACCAGTTATTTCGGCATTATCAAGGATATTTCCTTGGGCATCAATATAAGTGTAAAATACCCGACGAGTACCACCTGCTGTACGACTTCCATGATAGGTCATAAAATAGCCACCACCAGCGGATTGGGGGATTACTTTCATAGGTAATCCATTATAACTTCCAATCATATAATCATAGTAACTTGTGATTATAGGTGTGGGCAACTTAGTAAAAGTATAAGGTGGTGCATCACGATGTTGTGGAGTGATATTAACACCGTGTTGGGTTGCTATTGGTTTAAGGATAGTTGGTACCTCCAAGTCATCAGCAACAGCTAAAGACATCAGAAGGCAGAGAGTGAATATAATGACTACTGTTTTTTTCATTTTTTCCTCCATATTTTATTAGGTTATTTAATATCTGAGTTTTATAGAAAGTCTATGGGCACTTTTAAGGAAGCTTTCTGCTAAATCGCCCATATTAGTGTAGGCATAGTCTACATTAATAATAGCAAAACGAGTTGGTATTTGATAACCAACGCCAGCAGAGAAGCCATTTGCATCATAGTTAAATTGATAACCGGCACGTAGGAATAAATTACCATATTTGTATTCAGTGCCAACATTCCAGGTTTCCATCCGGTCAATAACATTATCTAATTGGATAGAAGCAATCCAGTGATTAATAGAATTGTATTGAGTTCTATCTTCTTGGGGGATATTTTCATTCCAGGTGCGCATAATATCACCGCTAACACCTAAAGAAAAGCTCATAGGAATTTTAGAATCCAATTCAGGGCCATCCTCATCAATGATGCCATCTCCATCATTATCAAAAAGGTCAAAGGGGTCTTCATCAGTTCTACCATCCTCATCATCATCAACATAATAATGGATATCTGGTCCGAAATTACGAAGAGCCATCCCTATTTTAATATTTTTCCATCCGGTGTTATAGATAGAGCCGACATCAACCGAGAAGCTATTAACAGAGAATTCGTAGAGATTTTCGCGAAGGTATTTAACTCCTACACCAGCAGAAAACTTATTAGTAAACTGTTGAGCATAATCCACGCCGAAAGCCATACTACTATTAGTAAATGTTTCACCAGTGGGACCGAAAGTTTCTTCATCGGTGATATCCATATCATCCATATGTAGAACAGAACCATAAGCGGCAACAGTGGAGACACCGTTAGTAAATGAACAGGCAGCAAATTCATGCATAATATCAGCAACCCAATTGGTATGAGAGACAAAAGCTTGATTGTTAAAGGCAGGAGCTAAACCAGCAGGATTCCAATAAACGGAAGAAATATCATCGGAAACAGCGGTATAAGCTTCACCCATACCAATAGCACGGGCATCAACACCCAATTTGAGGAATTGTAAGGCTACTGTTCCAACTTTGCCGAATGGCTTAGCTGAAATTAGCACAGGAATCAAGATAAGAGTCAGTGTTATTAGTATTATCAAATGCTTTTTCACAATTCCTCCTTATTTAATTATGACGAATTTGCCGACTTTTATATTATGGTCAGCTTTGTTTTCTATGGAATAGAGATAAACGCCAGGTGCAATTATCTGGTTGTGCTTAGAAAGTAAATCCCAATCATGCATACCACTAGCAGTTAGTCCATGAGTTGTAGCTTTAGAAACAGTAAGAATATCTGCTTGATAAGCACCATCATGGTCTATTTCATCAACTAAGTCACCCGCAAGGGTATATATTTTTATTTTGCATTTTTCAGGAAGATTGATGAACCAGAGACGACGACTTTTATCACCTTTTTCATCCTTTTCCCTTCTACCGTCAAATTTACTCTTTCCAATATAGGGATTAGGAACTACATAGATTTTGCTCATATCAGATTTTGCGGCAGTGCCTGGGAAAAACACTTGCATATTAGCATCTTTATCTCGTCCAGATTCAAGAGAACCAATATTATTGAGAGGAATACCACGGTCAAAAGTGGTAACTGCTACATAATATTCAATTCCCTTCGGTGGATACATAATAGCGGAATGATAATATCTGCGTGAAAGACGTTGTTTTTTTAGTTCGGCTAATTTTTCCAACTGGCTTGGGTCAGTAGGATCGGTAGGTATATAAACTTGACCACCAAATCCAGGTAGAGGAATCATTTTAGGATCATAAATAGCATCGTAGATATCATCCCGAATTTCAGGGTGTTTGAACAATCTGGCTTTGAGGTTTTTAATCATAGTAGGAGGCAGATTTGCGTAGTCTAATTCTATGTGTTCAGCCTCATCTTCTAAATCATCACTCCATTCCACAGCAGGATTATAGATGGGCCATCCAAAGAAATCATCACCTTGTTCATATGACACTAACTGATAATTCTCATCATATCTGTAGAATTGTGTAATATCACCAGTCCATTCATTTTTATTGGGAAGACCTTTATCAATGCCGAGATATCCGCCATAATTTACATAATAATCAGTTCCACTATTCACATTATAATCAAGCAGGTCTTGTGGTGTATCAATTTTGTCCCAGCGTTCTTGCATTACCCAATCTTCTTGAGAGCCACTACCGCTTCGTCCCCAGGTAGTGTAACCTTGAAAATCGTGTCTTAGCCTGTAACCAGTAAAAGGATTAACTCGGGCATTCATATTATAATTGTTCTGGTCAGGATGAAATTCTTCCGGGAAATCCTGCCAAACAACGGAATTAGGGTCACTATCTATTCCTGATATTAAGAATGAGCTATTAGGGTTTTGCCAACCAATTACGGAACTGTTAACGGTCATAGTATCGTAAGAAAATTCACTTCTGTTATCCCAATAAAGGTCAATACAACTGCCATCATCAGTCATTTCTGCGAAAAGTTTGGGTATATCTGGAGGTTCAGGGGGAGTGTAGTGAGGAAAAGTATCGGGCAAAACAACTGTATTTAAAGTTTGAGCTTGTCCATATATAAGTTTTGCAAAGGTGGCGGTGCTCTTTAAATTTTCTTTGTTATCACCGGGGAAAACAGCAACGACAATTTTCATCGTTCGTCCTGGGGCGAGATTCCAGGAGTTTTCAGTTGGCGCATCTAATCCTTGTTGATCTCCATAGAAAGAGAATAGGAAACGGGTATCCTTGGGAACAGTTTCTTCAAACTCTGTCTGGTCTGGTTGTTCTGGTCGGAGAGGTGTATATTTATTTTCATCAGGGTTTCTACCGGTTAGAAGCCAATATTTTTCATTAGCTGTTTTTCTGGGTTTATATTCTAAGTTATAAGCATCAGTATCATTGGGACCATCACCCACTTTCCAATACCAGCAGTGAAATTGAAGCTGTTCGGGGTCAGGCGTACAGACCCGAGCACCAACCATACCTGTAGTTAAGCCTCCATCACCATCAGCATCATATGTATAAGCAAATTCATAGCCAGTACCTTTAACATAACCAGATACATCATCTGCGGCTTTTTCACGACCCCAGGTCTGGGGACCGCAATCGCAATCCATATAAATTCCCATAGCACAATCAAAGAGTGTATCCCCATAAACAGTATTCATATTAGTAATATCAAATTCAACATAAACTAGATTTTTAATATATTCATAGCTCCATTGATAGGACATTTGCCTAACACGTACATTAAGGGGATAATGTTTACTTGCTCCCCGTGATGATCCATAATCCCGATCCCCTGGTGTTCCAAAGGGGCAATAATCATAATAATAGCCTATAAAATCTTGTTCCGAGACCGGAGCACCATCTTCATCTATTAATCCATCATTATCATCATCATAGGGCATAGAGAAACAATAATGATTTAGAGATTGATCTGAAAGATCCATAAAACCTAGGGGAAACCATATTTCCATATTGTTGCCAGTATTAATTATATTATAATTATTAGTATTTGCGATATACTGGCTCCCAAAAACTTGAAATTGAGTTGGTAACTCATCTGCTCTTCTTAATGGGAAAGTATAACCTCCAAAGTCCTCATCTATTATCCCATCGCCATCATCATCAATCCCTCTTTCTTGGGTACGAATGCTAGCAGTGACACAACGATCTAATCCATTATACATATTATACATACTTATAACTTCAGCGTTAGTATTGGCTGAAACTAATGGATTATATGCCGGTAAAAACTCATATATGTCCCAATCGCCATCAAAACCAACTGTAACTAGAGTATCAACTACTGGTTTCATCCAGGGTTGCCAATCAGGAGAACCATATGGTACAGTTTGAGAACTATCTGAAGATGGGTGAAGCGCACGCCAGTATAGCTTTCTTCCCGCGCTATCTCTTCTGAATTTTTTTGCTCCGAACCAGAGAGCACCCTGATAAAGATAATCTATACCCTGTCCTCCTGGATATTCCAGAGAAGGATATTGAGGGATAGCATCGTCCCCGGAACCAAAAAAGCCATAATTACTGATTCTCAGCCACATATTACCGACATTATGATAGTTTCCAATGTCAAGTTTCTTGGCTCCGGAAGGTTTGTCTACCATTGCTGCTTGAGCAATTCCGACGAATACTAAAGCAAGCAGCAGACAAAAGATAAATTTATTAAATTTCATATTTAAACTCCTAGGCAACTAATTCAATTTGAATTCAATGGGGATGATAACAGTTGTATCAACAGGATTTCCACTACTTTTCCCCGGTTGAAAACGGATTTTACGAACTGCTTCAATAGCAGCCTCATCTAAGCCTCCAGGACCTGGTTGCACCGAACGGATAACTCTAATGTTTCCGACAGTCCCATCTTTATAGACATCAACCTCAAGAACAACGGTGCCCTGGATTCCGGCTTTTCTGGCAAATTCAGGATAGGCTGGTTTAATGCTACCAATAGGAACGGGAGGGTCATCCCAGGGGACAAAATCAAAAGGTCGCTCATCTGATTGTTGAAGAGTAGTACTAGTAGTGCTCTGTAAGTTTCCAAACTGTTGTAAAGCTAAAGCTCTCTTTTCTGCTAATTCAGGCGTATCTTCGGTGGCAAGTTCCTCGCTGATTACTGGTACGCTGATATCTATTTCCGTTTCTGTTTGGGTTTCTTCTTTTTGTCTTGTATCCGGAGGAGCCTCAGCAATTTCCACTTGGGTCACAAGTTCTTTTTTTACTCGAGTTTCAGTTTTGGGGGCAATCAGATATATTAATAGCATAATAGCTAGTGCTAAGGCAACAGCTTTGCCAAATTGAGCATCGCAGTAATCTTTCCAATCTAAAATTTTATTATTTTCCATAATTACCCCCTAAAGCTTCCTTTGAACTTCAAATACCACATTACGGGTATCTGCATCTTGAAGGCGTATCATAACATCACGGATGGATTGATAACGGCAGTCTTTATCAGCTCGGAAACAGACCTGTAGGGTAGGAATCTCACGTGCTTTAGCTCGCATAGTCTCAACTATAGAATTATCTTCAACTGAGTAGGGGAAATCATCAATAAGAATCTGTTCCTTGAGAGTGATATAAATAGTAGCAGTTTCATTTCTAGCTATACGTTCTATATTTTCTGTGGCATAGGGTAATTTTTCCCGCGGAACCCAAAACACGCGTTCCTGGACGAAAACGGTAGAAACCATAAAGAAGAGCAGAAGTAAGAAGGAGATGTCACCCGTAGAAGTTGTTGGGATAGCGGCACTTGGTCTTTTTGACATTTGAATTTTAGCCATTATTTACTCCTATAATTGGGTGGATATTGAAATCATTGCTCTGTCTCTGTAAGTGACAAGATGGTCTACCACTCTGACCATATCGCTATATTTAGCTTCACTATCTGTTTTTATAAGAAAGAGCATTTTTGTTTTTCTGACTTCGGGGTCGCTACTTTGCTGATTAAGTCTTTCCCGCATCTCAATCTTACTTTGAATCAAGTTATCCAACTCATCATCGGTAAAAGCGCGAGGTTCTTCATTGTTAACTCTTATTCTTCCATCAGGTAGAATTTCTAATCGGGTCATTTCTGCTTCAGTAAGTTGAATTTCAGTTGTTCTAACTTGTTCTTCCGGGACGGCTTTATTTAGTTGGACCTTAACGCCTTCTTTGACATCAAACTTAGTTGTTGACATAAAGAATACTATCAACAGGAAAGAAATGTCTCCTGTTGAAGTGGTAGGAATGTTAGCGCTTGGTCTTATCTTCCGAGTTACTTTCATTGTAACCTCGATTTAGGATTCAATCAGGGCTTCGGTTACCTTTTCTGAAGCTCTTTGCATATCCACAACGATACCATCCACCATAGTGGTAAATATATTATATAATAACTGCACGGGAATAGCAAAAATTAAACCCCACTTAGTGGTAATTAGAGCTATTCTGATACCGTCAGCAACAATTGTAGCATCAACTGCTCGGGCTTTAGCTATGGCGTCAAAAGCAACAATCATACCTGCTACAGTTCCCAAGAAACCTAACATTGGACAGAGAGTAATGGTAGAAGTCATCTCCACAAATCCCTTTTCCAGGTAAGACATTTCAATCATAGCTGCATTTTCCATATATTTCTCTACTGCTTCTATGCCGTTTTCAGCTTTTTCTAATCCAGCAGCAATAACCGCAGCTATCGGTCCACGAGTTTTATTAGCTAATTCAGTTGCTTCCTTAATTTTCTTATCTTTGATCAAAGGAATAATTTGATTTAAGAAATCATTAAGATTGATCTTAGCATACATTAGAGAGATGAATTTCCAGATACAATAGGCAAGTCCATAAATGAATACAGCAAGAATGGGCCACATTGCCCAGCCACCATTCAAAAATTCTTGGACTAAAGCACGGCCAAATAGAAATTCTGCTATGGATCTAAGGCCGGATGTTTGTTGCACAGATTCAGCGGGTTCTGTCTGTTCTGTAGTTGTAGCAGCAACAGCTGTATCTGGAACAGTAGCAGTTGCATTATCTTGTGCATAAGCTATTGAAATGAGTAGGACACTCATTAGAAGCAGAAGTGGTAATATTTTGGATAATCTGTTTCTCATTTTATTATATTTCCTCCATGGATATTTCTAAAAGTTGAATGAAATGCCAAGTGTTATGCCACGGAAATCATTAATATATCCGGGGTTACGGGTATATAAATCGTGGACGAATTTAACTTCTGGATAAACATAGCCCGTGCTACTATCAGTTAAATCTGCTCCATCATCATACCATAATCCAGTCTTTGGATAGACCGTGATCACATTTTTGGTTTTGAGAAGGTTTTCTACATCCAAAAAGACCTTAATATTCATCTTATTAGAAAGCATAAATCCTTTGGTCAATCTCATATTCAGTTGATGCGTAGGGTCTTTTCTAGCACTATTTGTATCCAGCATTTTATCCCCTATCAACGATTGTGGTGTATAGGGTGCACCAGAGGCAAAGGACCAATTGAAATTAGCGGTGAAATCATCTAAAGGTAAGATGAAATTTGTGAAAGGAATAAAGTATTCCTCTCCTCGTCCAATTCTAAAAGTGAAGTTGATAGCTATATTATGCCGAATATCCCAATCCAGAGGGAATTCTCGGAGATTAGTAGCTTCATCTTGAATCACCGTGGTAGAATTATTGCCCTGAGCCCAAGCTAAGGAATAGGCAATAGACCAGTTAGTAAAATTGGACATCAGTTTTTCCAATTGAATATCAATTCCACGAGCAGAACCATAGTCTTCAGATATATATTTATACCAATAAACCTGTGGCTCATTAGGATCATATTCTTTTATAGTACTAACATAATTATATATATTTTTATAATAAGCAGTCATATCAACTACATAATCATCGGAAAGTTGGTGCGATAAACCTACTTCATAAGTAACGGTAATCTGGGGTTCCAATTCAGTGTTTCCCACAGTAATTATCTGATCAGAAATATAGGCATCAGAGGGAGTTTTAGAGGTGAATATGTATTGCATCTGAGGGAGCTGATTCTGATAATTATAAGCAAAACGCATCACATCTCTGTCAGTTATAGGATGAGAAACTCCCAATCTTGGAGATACCATAATTTGTAATCTTTCATCGGGGTCAAATTCAACCGTGCGATAGGATCCATCATCCTGTAAAACTTTATATTTAGACCCTAAATACCAGAGGTCAAAACGTAAACCTGCATTAACAATCATTCCTTCCCATTCCATTTTATCTTGAATATAGTATGCTGCTTGCCAAGGGTAAGCTTGATAACCATCACGTTTACCAGAAGCTTCTTGAGCAGCTTTATAATAGTCAGTAGGTTGATAAATGGGGAGTAAGGTTCCATCTTCGGTTACATATATAGCATATAATTCATCCACAATTCCATAATATGCTGTATCAGCAGGGGCATCTGGTTCGGGAGTCCATTGAAGATTTGCCATATCATAAACTCGTTTCAAGCTTGCTTGAAATCTATCTTCATAAATATTAAGAAAGTTTTGAAGTTGATTCTTTTTTATATTATGTTTAATTAATTCTAAGCCTGTTTTGGCTAAATGAGTCTCATTTATTTGCCATTCAAAATCTGCCCTACCACTTAGAATAGTAGTAACATCATCCACGAAATACGGATAAATAGTTCCAGGTGGCAAGAATCCAGGAATAGAACGTGGGTCTTCTAAACCTGCTATTCTATAAGACCAGAAGGAAGCAGGAAGATAATCTGCATCACTTATTCCATCTCCATTATAATCTGGACTATAAACGCCATCACCGTCATGATCAACCGTGTCCCAACCCTGATTTCCCATTAAAACATTATCTATATAATCTGTTCCGGGATTAGTAGGGTCAAAATTATCATACATATAAATATAGTTAGAACGCTGAATACCACGAGGACCAGAATTACTATCTTTTTGGTAATAACTGGCTTTAACTGATAGATTCATTGTTGAACTAAAGACATGGTCATAGGTGGCGATATACTGTCTTTGTATGGTTTCATCATATGCAAAATGGTCTAAAGCATATCGCCAGGCATAAGAATAAGGATAGTTAAGAGATCGGTCACCACGAACAGCAAAAGTAACTTTCTGAGCGGGATTAAAAACATACTTAGATTTTAGATTTATATTATAGGTATTATAATTTCTATTTCCCAGATCTATGCCTAAGAAGTCTTTTCGGTCAGTATAAGGATTATAGGGAGGATACTCATATTCAAGAATTGTGATTCCATTAAAGGTGAAATCAGAAATAGGATTAGCAATATAATAATCTTTTAATCTTCCGTCCAGCCATTCACCTCCTCCATTTAAATAAAAGGTAAATCTTTCTCTTAAATCTTGTCCTCCCAGAGGCCAAACTGGACCTCCGAAAGCAAACTTGGTCACATCAGAATTTCTCCCTTCTCCGATAAGATGGTCTGTATTATATTCAATTTTGCCAGAATAGAAAGGATCTCCATCTTTTGTAACTATATTTATAACGCCAGATTGAGCATTTCCATATTCGGCAGGGAAACCACCGGTCATAACCTTCATATCTGCTATAGCGTCAGTATCAACCTGTAAAGCACTTCCGCCATCTACTGGATCAGAAACGGACATACCATCAACAGTGAAATTAATCTCATTAGACCTGCCACCACGAATATGCAATTCACCACCAATATTAGTAACTCCAGCTTGAAGAGAAACAATCTCAGAGATTTCAGTTGCCGCTACCTCACTCATTCTTTCCATTTCTATTTGTCGCACTGAACCAATCTGAGTTTTACCTACTAAATCAGCACCGGCGGTGACGACGACAGGAGCTAATTTTACCCCTGTTTTTTTCATAATAGCGTTGATATTAGTAGTTTCATCAACTTGAATGCGCACATCGGTATAGGTTATAGGGTCATATCCGATAAGAGACAATTTAACCGTATACACACCAGGGGGAATGTTAATAATTATGGCTACACCCTTGGAATCAGTTTGTCCTCCAGTTATACGCTGATTTCCGCGCATAACAACGATATTAACAAACTCTAAAGGTTTATTACTATTATCACGAACTCGGACAGCTAAGCGTCCAGTCGTGGCTGCATTTAATAAACTAATACAGCCAATCAATAAAATCAGCAGGATCAATGCAGGTTTTCGCATCAACGAACCTCCCTTCTTGTAAGACATTATTCTCTAACTAAAAACTCAACTTCATTCTTATACTTGAACTATTAAAATCCATTTTGGTAATAAGCTAAAATCGTCAAGATTTTTTTCAACTTTCATAAGTATTTTTTATAATTCCGTTATTAATAAGTCTATATCCACCGCATTATTTGCTTTATATGGCATACATTAAAAACAGAGTATTTTTTATCTTCAACTGATTATTACTTTTTCTTTGTTGTTTAAACTTTTGTCAATATAGCCTATAACTTTTGAAGAAACAATACTCATAAATTCATCTTTAAATTTATCTTCTATTACGGCTATCATACCAATTCCCAGATTAAAAGTTTCCAGCATTACTTCCCAATTAAGATTACCTGAGGTTTGTAACCAATGGAACAAAGGTGGAATATCCTTAATTCCATAGTTTATACAAGCTGCGAGTCCATCAGGGATAATTCTTTTGAGATTTCCTGGGATTCCTCCACCCGTAATATGAGCAAGACCATGAAGATAATGTTTGGATAAAACAGGACGAAGAAGCGGAAGATAGCTTTTATGGATGGAGAGAAGAGCGTCTTCCACGGTAGAATTTAGCTCAGGAACATAACTATCAATATTAAGTTTCAACCGTTCAAAAATTATTTTTCGCACCAGGGAATAACCGTTGGTATGCAGTCCCGAGCTTGGGATACCGATTATCAGATCTCCTACTTGAATATTTCTAGGAAGCAAAGAAGAACGATCCACTGCTCCAACTATAGTACCAACTAAATCAAAATCTCCTTCCTGATAGAAGCCAGGCATTTCAGCCATTTCTCCTCCGATGAGGGCACAGCCATTCTCTTGACAGGCTTTAACCATTCCAGAGATAATAATTTTTACCTGTTCGGGATTCATTTTTCCCAGACCTATATAATCAAGAAAGAATAAAGGTTCTGCACCCTGAACCAGAATATCATTAACACAATGATTAACCAGATCTTGTCCTACGGTATCAAATCTCTGTGCTTGAATTGCAACTCTAAGTTTTGTTCCTACACCATCCGTGCTGGAAACCAGGATGGGTTCATTATAAGAAGAACCATCAAATCTATATAATCCACCAAAACTGCCTAATTCACTTAACACATTGTTATTATAGGTAGTTTTAACTATTTGACGAATGGAATTTATGGCTTCTTCTCCAGCTCTGATGTCAACACCAGAACTACGATAATCAAGGTTATTTTTATGCATAACGATTTAAGTCCATTTCTGCAGTTGATTAAACATCATTTGTATATTAGAGAAATCCTGATGAACTAAGCCCTGAACTCCAAAGTCAGAAACACATTTAGCTGCCGTTGCTGTTCCATAACGAACTGCAGAACGAATAGTGTTTCTATCTAGGGAGTTTTGAGTAGTCAGATAACTCATAAAAGCTCCAGCAAAACTATCTCCAGCTCCAGTAGTGTCTGATATCTCTTCTAAAGGATATGCAGGTGAAAAGAAGAGGTCATCTTTAAAAACCGCAACACTGCCATATTCACCCCTTTTTACCACTACTACCTGAACTTTAGTTTCTAATATCTTTCGGGCAGCCTTGAAAATGTTATCTATTCCTGTATATTGCCTAACTTCTTCTTCGTTGACGAAGACAATATCTACTTTCTCTATAACCTGCGTAAGCTCTTCGGGATATAGATTAATCCAGTAATTCATTGTATCACAAGCTACCCAGCGGAAACTTTTCATTTGCTTTAGCACTTTCAGTTGCAGTTGAGGATGAATGTTTGCCAAAAACAGGCTATTGCATTGTTTACAGGAATTGGGAAGATGAGGAGAGAATTCTAACAAAACATTTAATTCTGTATGCAAAGACTCAGCTTGATTCCAGTCGTTGTAAATTCCTTTCCAACGGAAAGTTTTTCCCGGTTTAATCTCTAAACCATCAAGTTGGATATTATGCTCTTTTAATAAACTAATTGCCTCTGAGGGAAAATCTTCTCCAGCTACTCCAACCAGATAAGTAGAACCAAAGTATGAAGCAGCAAGAGAGGCATATATGGCTGAACCTCCAAGAGAATTTTCTATCTTTCCCTTAGGTGTTTCTATGCTATCTAAAGCAATAGAACCGACTACGACTATACTCATTTTAATTATGGTGACAAAGAATCTATTATAGGATTAAGTGTATCTGATTCTATGTATTCTGCAGCAGGTATACCTGAACTTGTGCTCATCTTATTCAAGCGGTCAATCGCAATCAAAATTGCTATAAGAAGAACCAACATTATGATTAGGCGCTTCCAATCATAAGTCTTCTTACGAGGTTTATGCCAATCAAAATGGGGTTTTTCTTCATCGTTTAACATCATCGTTCTCTTTCTCTATGATATCAATTCTTCCAGAAAATCTCCAAAACGTGCTACACCCTTTTCCAGATTTTCTATACTATTAGCATAAGAAAAACGCAGATTTGTGTCAAGCCCAAAAGAGGTTCCAGATACCAGAGCCACATAATGTTTTTCCAGAAGTATCTGGCAGAACTGATCACAGTTTTCTATATTCTGATTATTATTCTCCAGATACCATCCGATATTAGGCATAATATAAAAAGCACCCTGAGGCTTAAAACAATTTATATGCGGTAATTTATTGAGCTCAGCAAAGAGGAAATTGCGCCTTTTTTCAAATTCTTTGCGCATATTCTCTATGGAGTCATCCTCTTCCGTCAGAGCTATTACGCAGGCTTTTTGCGTGATTGAATTGACGCAGGAGGTAGCGTGTTCCTGAACTCTTCCTGCCGCTGATATAATTGAAGAAGGACCAGCTGCATAGCCTAAACGCCAACCTGTCATTGCATAGGCTTTGGATACTCCATTGATTACTATTGTCTGTTCTTGCATTTCAGGACTAATAGAGGCTAGAGATATATGCTCGGTATCATCATAGACCAAACGTTCATAGATTTCATCTGAAATAACCAGAATGTTATATTTTAGACAGATTTCAGCTATTTCTTCCAATTCTTTTTTTGCATAGACAGCACCAGTAGGATTATTGGGACTATTTAATAGAAGAACCTTGGAACAAGGATGAGTTTTTATCGCTTCTTCCAATTCTAAAGCAGTAAGTTTATAAGCATTTTCTTCTTGAGTAGGGATTATCACTGGTTCAGCATTTGCCAGTATTGCTTGATAGGGATAACTAACCCAATAAGGAGCAGGCATTAAAACCTGGTCTTGAACATCACATACAGCAATTAATACATTCAAAATAGCAGCTTTAGCGCCAGGAGAAACCAGAATCTGTTTAGGTTCATATTTCAGTTGATTATCTTGGTACAGTTTATCACAAATTGCACGACGCAACTCTGGAATTCCAGCATTGGCAGTATATCGGGTAAAATTGGCTTCAATTGCCTCAATAGCAGCTCGTTTGATATATTCGGGAGTATTAAAATCAGGTTCACCTACTCCAAAATTTACTACATCAAATCCCTCAGCTATCATTTCATTAGCTTTATTAGAAATAGTAAGTGTGGGGGAAGGTTGTACCATTTTTAAGCGGTTAGCAATCTTGATGGGCATTATACTTACCTCTATTTTTATTTATTAAAATATTCAGCGGATATTGCACGAGTGAAATAATATCAATTCTCATTTTTATTAGCTTCTACAACCAGACGAGATATATCAGCAATGCGGAGAAATTCATTCTTTATCTCTTTTAGTAAGGCATAACGATTGGCTCTAAGTTCCGATTCATCACAATTCACTAATACTGCATCAAAGAAATTATCAATAAAGATTCCATAATCTATAAGTAAGCGAATAGCATCTTTATAATCTGATTCTTTCAGGCATCGGTCAAGTTTTTTACGAAGCTTCAGTAATTCCGAATATAAAAGCTCTTCTTCTTTCTGCTGAAAGAGACTTTCTTGTAAAGGCACAAAATCTTTTTCTTCATTTATAATATTAGAAACACGTTTGAAGCCAATAACTAACCGAATAAAATCTTCTTCACCACGATATGCTTGTAGAGCTTTAGCTCGCTTTATCAAATCAGGTATATCGCTGAGAGCTAAATGTTCTAAACTATCTATCACATCATAATCCAGTTTTAACTGTTTTAGTAGCCATTCCACTCGTTGGTGAAAGAAATCTTGCACATCCTGTTCAGCTGTAGGAGTGAGCTGGGTATAGTTTTTTAATAGCTCTAAAGTATAGTGAATTAAATGGGAAAGATTAAAGTGCCATTCGCGGTCTGCAATTATTTGTACTACACCATTAGCAGCTCTTCTTAGTGCAAAAGGGTCAGTTGAACCAGTTGGTATCAAACCTATGCCAATTATACCACAAACACTGTCCATTTTATCTGCTACTGCCACAATTGCCCCAGAAAGTGTTTGAGGAAGAGAATCATTTGGACCTCTTGGCATATAGTGTTCGTAAATACCTTCAGCAACTTCATAAGGTTCACCACCAGCTAAAGCATACTGTTTCCCAATATAACCTTGCAGTTTAGTAAATTCTTTTTCGCCAAGCATATTAGTTACCAGGTCTGCCTTACACAGAAGAGCAGTGCGAAGAGCAAGCTCTTTTTGATGATTATCAAGCGTTAAAAAGCTGCATATATATTCAGTTATTTTCTTTATTCGTTGCGTCTTATCTGCCATTGTTCCTAAGCGGGACTGGAATATTACTTCTTTTAACTGAGGAACAAAAGCTTCCAAGGGCTGCTTAGTATCTTCTTCAAAATACCAGAGAGCATCAGCCAATCTTGCATCCACTACTTTTTCATATCCCTTCCGAATGATAGCAGAGTAAACTGGATCTCCATTAGAGATAAAGATAAAACTATTACTAAGTTCGCCTTCTTTTTTCTGGATAGAGAAGCATTTTTGATTTTGACTGATAGTAGAGGTGATAATCTTTTCGGGTAGAAATAGATATTTCTCCTCAAAAGCTGCGAAAACCGCAGTAGGATATTCTACAAGGTCAGTAACGGTTTCTACTAATTGTTTATCTGGTATGATTTGTAGTCCATTTTCCAGAGGTAGCTTATCCAATTGTTCAATTATTGTCTTCTTTCTATACTCTCTTTCTGCTAAGACACTGTTTTCCTGGAGAATAGAAAGATACTCTGCAGGAGAATCAACTTTTATTGGCTTATTTAAACCCAAATATCTGTTACCATAACTAATGTTATTACTTTTTACACTGGCAATTTCCAAAGGAATAATTTCTTCATTCCAGAGAATACAAAGCCACCTGAGAGGACGAGAAAGTGCAATTCTGGATTCATTCCAGACCATAGTTTTAGTAAAGGGAAGGTGAGGGATAAGGTCAAATATCCAATCTTTTAGGATAGAAGTTGTTGCTTTTCCCTTTTGAGTGTAGTTAAGAGCTATAAATTCACCTTTATCCGTGGTCTCAATAGATAAATCTTCGGGGTTAGATTTGTTTTTCTTTAAAAATCCTAAAGCGGCAGAGGTTAGATTGCCTTTATCATCATAGGCAATGTTCTTTGCTGGTCCTATTTTTTTTACCTGAAGGTCTTCTTGTTTATCGGGAACCGAGGCAGCTAAAAGAAAGAAACGACGTGGAGTAGAGCTAACTTTCAGGGCAGAATAACTCAGTCCAGTGCTCTTCATTAAACTAATAAAAGAGCTCTTAATATACTCTACTACAGGTTGTAATTGAGAAGCTGGTATTTCCTCAAAACCTAATTCTAAAAGGAAATCAGACATAAGATATAACAGTAATCTTTATAGAAGAATTAAAATTCATAGCTCAAGCTGAGCTGATTAATTAAACCTAAATCACCATAGGAAGTAACACCATAGTCCAGACGACAATTTTTCCAATTCCATCCTGCTCCTAAGGAAAATCCAGAAAGAAAGGCTAAATTGCCACCACAATAACCCTCTGAAGCGTTACTACGAAATCCTGCCCGTAGAGCAAGTGCGGGATTGAGCTCATATTCCAGACCGACCTTGGCTAATATATTTTCTCCCGTAACCTTATCTATTTCCAAACAGCCTAATAAAGAAGGAAGAAACTGATAGGTAATACCAGCTGCAAAAGTGAAGGGTAGCTTCTCCTTATATTTAGTAGCAGAATAGTAGGAAGTCTGAAATCCCATATTACGTAAACTGATTCCTACCTTAATATTCGGATTAGCCGGATGGTGTATCATTCCTAAATCTACCATTACTGCAGAAGCTGATTTATTATCTATCTGGTCATAAATTATCTTGAGTGTCCCACCTAAATCTACAGCATCAGTGATATATTTTGCCAGAGATACACTTCCTATTATATCATAAGCACCAAAAGTCTCACCTGTAGATATTAAATCTCCATTCTGGTCTGCTTCTGTGCGTTCTATAGAACCCATATTCATATATTTAATAGCAAAGCCCCAGGCCGTAAATTTGTTCCTGGGCATAAGATACTGGATTTGTCCACCCTGAGTGTCTATAAAGGAATTGGTATAAGTAGTACCCAATTCATTTCCTTCTATATTTAGTAAAGCAGCAGGATTAAAATACAAACCATCAGGATTGCGTACCTGTCCAGTTAAAGATTGACCAAGAGCTATAGCACGAGCTGAATATACATTCTTTAGATTGGCAAAACCGGTTGTGCCAGCTTCTTCATTTACTGCCCAAACAGGTATAAAACTCAAACTAAATAGTAAGAGCATTAACCATAGTTTCTTCAATGTGTTTAACCTCATTATATAATTCCTTCTCATCTTTGGCATTGATTAAAATATTACGATTATTATCATCGCGTAAATATTCAGCTAATATACGAAGTATTTTCATATATTCTTTGTTTAAATCCTGAGGGACTGCTATCATAAAGACTAATTGCACCGGTAAATCATCTACACTCATAAAATCTAAAGGCTCGCGTATAACACAAACTGCCATCTTTAGTGCTGTCACCGTCAAATCACGAGCATGTGGGATGGCAACGCCTTTTCCGATTCCTGTACTCATAATCTCTTCGCGTCCTTTAACCGCTGCCAAAAATCGGTCAGGTCTATTCAAACATCCACTTTCCGCTAATAAACCAACCATATAATCTAAACACTCGTTTTTAGACTCAAAACCATTGACTATTTTTACTAACGCAGGTTCTATTAATCTGTTCATTGTCTCCCCATTTACAGATTTATTACTTATTTTTTCAAACTAATATTCCGTCAATCAATTTCTACCTATATTATAGAATGAAATATAACTCCAGTTCCAAGTATAGCAAAAGTCAATAATTAATCCAATCAGGATTTCATTGCTTTGCAGACCAAGAAATATCTCCTCTTCTTTTATCGTATAAGGACATTGAACTTTATTATCTCATTGAATAATTAGATAAATATAGCTTCTTGGCTCTCACTTATCTCTTTCTTAGCACTTTAGATAACAAAGAGTCAAGGGAGAGTCAAGAGAGAGGGGGCTAAAAAACGAAAAAAAACTATTAATAATAAAGCTATTTTTTAAGAATTTCTTTAACTCAATGATAAAGATTTTACTTGAAAGAATAAGCTAAAGTAATATATTGGTAAAAAATAAATAATTAATTTCCTCACAGGAGGTTATCTTATGAAAGTTATACAGGGAGATCTGATATCCAGGGACTATCATTTTGCCTTAGTGGTCAGTCGGTTTAATGAAATAATCAGTCAAAAACTAGTTGATGGAGCTATAGATTTTCTTCTCAGACATAATGTAAAAGAAGAGGATATTCATATCGTTTGGGTACCTGGAGCCTTTGAGATTCCTCAAGTAGCAAAAGCAGTAGCTAAGCGAAATGATATAGATGCGGTGATATGTTTAGGTGCAGTGATTCGTGGAACTACTCCTCATTTTGAATATATAGCTTCCGAAGTCAGCAAAGGTATTGCACAACTGGCTTTAAAACAGGATAAACCTATCATCTTTGGAGTATTGACGACAGACACTCTGGAACAGGCATTGGAAAGAGCGGGAGCAAAATCCGGAAATAAAGGATATTATGCTGCCAGTGCTGCCCTGGAAATGCTCAATCTGCTCTCGGAATTGAAAATTGGGACAGAGGCGTAAAGCAAGAGAGCTAGCAGCTCAAACTCTTTATGCACTCTCTTTCCGCGAGGTTAATCCAGAATATCGTGAGTATGAGATGTTAAATAGCTATCCAGAAATCTTGAATGACTTAGCTCAGATGGAAAATCTATCAGAATCTCCTGGTGTTATTGATTTTGCCAATGAATTGGTTATGAATTCTATCATACATCAAGAAGATATTACTAAACAGATAGAAAAGCACAGTGAAAACTGGAGTGAAAAAACTATGGCAAAAGTGGATAGAAGTATACTCCAGCTTGCTATATATGAGCTAATGTTTACGGATACACCTGCTGCAGTCATTATTAATGAAGCTCTGGAAATAGCTAAAAAGTTTTGTGGTAGCGGAACAATTAAGTTTTTGAATGGTGTTCTGGATGCTGTAAACAAAGAATTACGAGATAGAGAAAAGATTGAAGGTGATAAAATCTAAAGTTTATGGATAACAATAGCAAAATTAAATGTTCCCTAGGTGTCTTCGCTTATAATGAAGCAGAGAATATTATATCTTTGCTGGAAGCGCTGATTAATCAAAAATTGGAAAAAGTAGAAATATCAGAAATAATTGTTGTATCCAGTGGAAGCACGGATGGAACAGATGAGTTAGTTAGTAATTTTGCTGAGACCCATCCTCAGGTACATCTTATTCGGCAAGCTAAAAGAGAGGGCAAAGCCAGTGCTATCAATCTTTTTATAAATGAGGCAAAGTCCGATATTTTGGTGGTTATATCTGGAGATGTGATTCCTGCTCCAACAACTATTGAGAAATTGGTTTCTGCCTTTGAAGACCCTACTATTGGAGCAACGGGAGGTAGACCGATTCCAGTGAATGATGATCGGACTTTTATGGGATATGCTGTCCACTTACTCTGGAGACTTCACCACCGCATGGCACTTATCTCACCCAAATTAGGCGAAATGATTGCCTTCCGTAAATTGATGGATTCTATTCCTTCAGATTCAGCTGTAGATGAAGCCAGTATTGAAGCTATAGTTCAATCACAAGGTTATAAATTAAAGTATATTCCTGAGGCTATTATTAAGAATAAAGGTCCGCTAAATCTTAAGGACTTCATTAAGCAACGAAGACGCATTCAGAACGGACATCTCTGGCTGAAAAAGAATCAAAACTATGAAGTTTCATCTCAAGATATGGGCACGCTGTTTAAAGTGATAGCTCAAGAAATTAGAGATTATCCTTCCACTACTCCCAAGGTTTTAGCTGTGATGGCATTAGAAGCTTTTTGTAGATTACTGGGAAGCTTTGATTTTTATGTGAAGAAGAAAAATCCCTTTGCCTGGGATATTGCTCGTTCCACAAAAAATCTTCGTCATTAAACTGATATTTAGTAATATGATAAAATTAATGTTTCAGATGATAGGTTGCTGGCTGATGAAGCATATTGGTTTCCCCAAAGTGCTGCCTATCAACTATACTGTTAGCTTACTCTATACCTGCAATTCCCGCTGTAGCACCTGTAATATCTGGAAAAAGAAAGCCAAAAACTTTACCGTAGAAGAATATAAAAAGACCTTCCAGAAGATTGGTAAAGCTCCCTATTGGATAACCTTCAGCGGAGGAGAACCCTTTTTACGTAGTGATATTGTAGAAGTGGTTACTTCTATATACAAGATTTCCCGTCCTCATATAATGAATATTCCCACCAATGGTATCTTGACTAATGTTATAGTCAAAAAAGTGGAAGCCATCGCTAAAGCCTGTCCTAAAGCACAACTGGTAGTCAATATCTCTATTGATGGAGTGAAAGAACAGCACGATGCTATACGGAATGTGCCGGGAAATTATCAGAAAGCAATAGATACTTTTAATAAGCTTAAGGCATTGAATCTTCCTAACTTGCAAATTGGTATTCATACTGTTATATCCAAGTTTAATGTGGATAATTTCCCTACTATTGCCAGTGAGCTTATGAAATTGAATCCTGATTCTTATATTACCGAGATAGCTGAAGAAAGAGTTGAATTAGATACTATAGGTTCAGATATAACGCCTTCTCTCGTTGCTTATAAATCTTCTATTGATTATCTTATTCATCGGATTAAGAATGAGAAATATAAAGGTATGGCAAAAATCACTATGGCTTTTCGGATTGAGTATTACAATCTGGTGAAAAGAATTTTGAGAGATAAAAAGCAAATTATTCCTTGCTATTCAGGAGTTGCTTCTACCCAAATATCTCCCGATGGAGATGTGTGGACTTGCTGTATTAAAGCCAAATCTCTTGGTAATCTCAGGAAAAACGGATACAATTTTCGGGAAATCTGGTTCAGTCCAGAAGCAGAGCTGGAACGCAGGTCTATACACAAAAAGGAATGCTGGTGTCCCCTAGCTAATGCTGCTTATACCAATATGTTGATGGATCTGCCTACTCTATTCAGGGTTTTCTGGCGCAGTTTTATTAAATGGTGGAGTTGATATGTTAACTATACAGAGATTATTTGCTTCTTATCCCCAGAGTATGTGTGAATATCGTGCTTCCAAAGATGGACATTATGGATGGTTTCTCTGCACTTATCACCAGGAGAATCATCTGGTGCTGGAAGAAATTCAGGCAGAAATTAAACTGGAGATATTGAATGCTAATGTGCTGGATTTAAGTAAATTGGAAATAGAACACTGGATGCAGAATTTCTTTTCTGAATTGCATTGGAAGCTTCACGGTAGATTTATCAAAACCGATTTACAAGAAAAAGGTATCTCGCTGTTATTTGCTGTCCTTTATGATTGTGACCTCTACTTCGTTCAATTTGGGAGGATATTTTGTGCTTTAACTAAAGGTAAAAATCTTAAGACTGTGGGGAAGAGCTGGAAAAATTATTATATCCAATCTTTGGATGAGCTGAATCTTCTCGGTTGGTCAGAAAGGGATATCAAGTTCAAAACCTATAAATGTCATATCCCTGAAAATGAACACTTTATCGCTCTACCGGGGAATATTGCTAAAGAGATTTTTGATGAAAAAACCGATGTGCAAAGTATTATTCCGCTTATTGAAACTCATAGTTCCGACTCAGGAGCAATGTGGTTAGTTCTTAAAAATACACCTCTTTTACATAAACCACCTAAAAAGAAATTAACTAGACTGGAAATAACCACCCTCCTGCTTCTTCTTGGAACAATCCTAGCTATTATTTATATGATATTTGGAAACAGGATGATTGATGTAGCTCTACATCGTACAGCTAAAGAAATAGAAACCTCCCAGATAAAAGCTAGCACAGTTATTCTGGAGAATCTGGGAAAAGTAGTAAATGCTCCAGCAAGAAGCATTGAATTACAGCCAGTTTTGAATGCTGAGCTTTCTTATGAAATAACTTCTACTCCAGCTTTTGACCAGCAGAATCTTTATCTGGTGTCTGCCAATCATCTGTATGTCTATCAACTGAAAACTCGGACCTTACTCTGGCAAAAAGCTTTAGCGGATTCCATTATTTCTATCAAATCAATGCCTTTTGGAACGGAACTGTATTTATCCAATAATAAGATGATAGCTTTAGATGAGAAAGGCAATGTGAAATGGAGCCAGGTTCTACCGGCTAATATAGAAAGCAATCCACGACTAGATTTCATTGTTATTACTCCCAAAAGGGATAGAAGAATAGACCGTAGTATAACCGTAGTTCCCTTAGAAAGAGGTATCAGTGTGTTGGATAGTCAACAGGGTCTTATTATGAGTGAGCTTCAGCTTAAAGAGAAATTGCTTTATTTATCTGATTATGATGATTATAATAACTGTTTTTATGCCATCGTGGGAAATAAATTAATATGTATTAAATTAAATGTTGTAAATTGATGAAAAAATATATCCTTATTCTATATCTGCTCTGCCTTTTTACCCTTTTATCTGCGATCGTAGGCAATATTACTCAGGTAGGTTTTGCTCGTTTGCAGTATGATGGAGGTGGTGATTGGTATAATGACCCAGAAGTCTTGCCTAATCTTGCCAGATATGTAAATTCTGTGTTATATACGAATTATCCTCTAGATCAAAGCGTAGTCAAAGCCAGTGACCCCAAATTATTTGATTTTCCCTTTGTTTATATGACTGGACATGGAAATATTCGTTGGACCGATCAGGAAGTTCAGAACCTTAGAAACTGGATGCTGAGGGGTGGTTTCCTTTATGCTGACGATGATTATGGAATGGATACTGCTTTTAGAAGAGAAATTAAGAAAGTTTTCCCAGAATATGACCTGATTGAACTTGATGGGAGATTTCCACTTTTTACCTGTTTTTATGACTTCAGCATCGGTTTGCCCAAGATTCATGAGCACGATGGTAAACCACCTCAAGCTTTTGGCATCTTTGATGATTCCGGAAGATTGATGTGTTTATATACCTACGAAACTAATATCAGCGATGGCTGGGCTGATCCATATACTCATAATGACCCAGAAGAAGTGCGGGAAACAGCTTTAAAATTTGGCTGCAATATAATCTATTACCTTTTCTGTAGAGCTTGATATGCGCATCTGTGTTATCTCTGATATGCACTATCCCTATCAAATTATTGATGAAAGAGATAAAGAAAATGCGGATAAAGTGCTTTCATTTTTAACTGAAGCAAAAGGCAAGTATGATTTGATAGTTCTTAATGGGGATATTTTTGACTTCTGGTTTGATTGGAAATATACTATCATTAAACAATACTTCCCCCCTTTACATCGCCTGGCTGATATTCAAGATCAAGGCTGTAAATTAGTAATGATTAGTGGTAATCACGATTTTTGGTTTAACGATTTTTTCCAGAAATATATTAACATACCAATATATGACAAAAGTTATAGCCTAATAGCAGATGGAAAGAAAATGCTTTTCACTCACGGGGACTTACATCCAGAATTTGATTTTCGTTATAAAGTATTTCGTCAATTAATTAGATATAGCGGAATAAAGAAATTATTTGCTTGGGTTCATCCGGATCTTTCTCTGACTATAACAGCAAGATTGACTCGTTCCAGCAGAATGAAAAGTTTTATGCAACCTAAAAAAAGTGCTGGTTTGAAAAAATATGCCAAGCATATTATTAATAAAGAAAAATATGATTATGTGTGTATGGGACACAGTCATCAGCCTGAAATTATGAACCTAGGAAGTGGTAAATACATAAATACAGGCGATTGGACTCGTCATCATACCTATGCAGAAATCATAGATGGTAATGTTGAAATAATACATTATAAATAAAGGAGTATAGAAAAATGAAACAATTTCCTCATATCATTGCAACAGTTATGTTGGTTATAACTGTCGGGTTTCTTATGGTTAATTGTCATGCCAACAATACTGAAACCTCAAACCCTGATGAAACTAAGGGTCAAAAGGACCTTACGACTAAAAAAATTACAGCCATCATTGAAACCAATTATGGCAATATTGAATTGGAACTTTGGCCAGAGATGGCACCTAAAACGGTGGATAATTTTATTAAATTGAGCAAGGAAGGATTTTATGATGGAACTTATTTTCATCGGGTAATTCCAGACTTTATGATTCAGGGTGGTGACCCTAATACTAAAGATAAGGACCGTGCTAATGATGGTCAAGGCGGTCCTGGCTATCAATTTGAAGATGAATGTTATATGATAGGAGAAGAAATTAAAGGAACCATAAATGATGAAGACGCAGCTATGCAGGTCTGGACTCAATTGATTGTTCCTTATTTGGAAGGAGAAGAAAATCCTAATCAAGAGCTACTGAATATAGCACAAGAGGTAATAGAAAAGCAAAGTCCAGAAGCTATGTATAGTAAAACCATAGAATGGTTTCAAGAAGTGACTGGCACCAACACTCCGGTGCATAAACAGATATTGAAGTCCCCTGTTCTCTATTCTTATATCTGTATGGCAAATGCAGGACCTAACACCAATGGTTCTCAGTTTTTTATTGTGACTAAGAAAGAAGGTGCTTCCTGGTTAAATGGAAGGCATACTGTCTTTGGGAAAGTAGCCAAGGGTATGGATGTTGTTCATACGATTGAAAAACTTCCCCGAGATAAAAATGATAATCCTTTAGAAGATAATCAAGCTTTTATCAATCGGGTGATAATTCCTTAAAAATAAAGTTATGGCACGCACTTCAGAATCAGCCCTACAACAAGAGATACTATCCTGGATTAGACAAAACCAGTATGTGTATCTTGCCACTGTAGATAAAAGGCAACCCTATGTTAGACCTATGGTACTGATTGTTTTTGATGACCGATATTTCTTTGTCACTTTCAGTGGAGATGCCAAAGTTCATCAAATAGCAAATAATAAATGGGTGGAGGTGTGTGTTCCATTATATGAATCGGGAAATACAGGTTATATCCGTTTAACCGGTGTGGCTCACATTGTAAAAAATCCTGCCCTGAGAGCTGAAGCAGCAGAACAGTGTTTTTTCTTTGATGAGTATTTTCAAGGCTATGATGACCCTGACTATACTCTGATAGAATTTGAACCTGAAATGGCGGAATATCTTCGTCCCGGAGAACGCTATAGCCAAACTTGCAATCTAAAAAGATATAGCGGATAAATTAGCTAAATAATATCAGAAACGCTTCCATAAAGAAGGGGGTAAAAAAAATACCCCCTTTTATTTAGATAAGAATTGACGCAATAACTAAACTTATAATTATTGTTTATAGTATTAAATAAAATCATTATAAAATAAGGAGCCTAAAAAAATGGCAAAAAATTATCGCGGCAAAGGAATTAAAAACCTGCCTAATCAGGGAAGAGGTGAATGTCCTGTATGTCATCGTACAGGAATAAAACTGCTTTATGAAGTTAAAGTTGGAGATAAAACTCATAAAGTATGCAAATACTGCAAACAATGTGCAGCGCAAAAGCTTGGTGCCTGAAGTAATATTTCTATTTCATTGCATTAATTATGCAGATAACTAATTTGTTTAATAAAGGATAATAACTTGAGACCTATTAAAGCACTGGGTCAGCATTTTCTGAAAGAACCTGCTATTGCAGAAGAGATGGTAAAATTGGCAGAGATTAATGCTAATGACCGTGTCTGGGAAATAGGTCCAGGTAAAGGAATATTAACTCGGGCTTTAATCGCTACAGGCTGCAATATTAAAGCTTTTGAATTGGATCAGAGATTGGAATCCTTACTCAAAAATGAGTTTGGTGATAGAATTGAGCTCAAAATAGTGGATGTTTTACAAATGGATTGGGAATCGGAGTTAAAAAAAGAATCAGCTCCGGTTAAACTGGTTGCTAATATTCCTTATAATATCACTTCACCCCTTTTAGAAAAGCTGGAAGAATATCAACCCTATTTTACTTCTGCCATTTTAATGGTTCAAGAAGAAGTTGCCGAAAGAATTTGTGCCGTTCCCGGCAATAAAGCTTATGGTTTGATGACTCTGCGTTTGCAAAGATTATTTGATTCTTACTTCCTTATCAAAGTACCCCGAGAATACTTTGAACCTGTTCCTAAAGTCAATTCAGCTGTCGTTTCTTTGAGACCACGAGCCAAACCTGCAGATATACCTGACCTGAATAAATATCTAACTGTCCTGGAAACTGCTTTCTGTCATAGAAGAAAAACCCTACGCAATAATCTTCTTCATTTAACTAACCGAGACCGTCTAGCTCAGATTCAAAGCGAAACAGGTATTGACTTAAATCGTAGAGGTGAAACACTAAGTGAAGCTGAATTCATCACTATTAGCCGTTATCTTTAGTCTTTTGACTATCTGCCTCGTGGCACAGAATAATAACCTGGACCTTTTCTTTTTTACCAGTCAATCTGTGCAAAGTTATGAAAATAACCTCTATTATCAATTGACTCCATCACCTTCCTGGTTAATGTTTATCAATGCTCTTGATATTCAGGAAGACAGGATGAACTTTTCTCAGCATAATCGTCATTCTCTTTTGAATCTTAATCTTTCCTCAGGCGAAAAGCTCTTAAGACATTCTTTTCATTCGGGCTATGAATATTTTTATGACTCCAGCGAGTTAGATGATAAGCTCCAACCTTATAATAGCCAGACAGGAATTTTGGGTTATTCTCTGGAGCTAGTGCCAGATGATAGCCTTCTTGTATTAGTGGGAGCAGAAGGTTGCCTTCGTTCAGAAAAAGACCGTTATATTTTAGGAAATAAACTAAATAGCGATGGATATCTTATCTTTGGAAAAGCCAATGGAGGATTAGAGTTTTGGAATCTAAATGCCGGTTTTGCAGCAAACTTAGAACAAAAAAAACTGGACTGGGAATTTTACCAAACCGGAACTATATCTGCCTATCTAAATCATCTTTCAGACCAATTTAGCTTCAATAATAATCTATTTTTTAACCAAAGATCGGATAACCTCTATGTGCTCCTGCCAGAAGAAGAGATTGAAGGAAGAGGTTATTATGGACTTTATGACCGCCAGAAAAAACAATCTTTTCAGTATGCTGGCTATTTAGAATATGTGCCCAGCGATGAAGCAAAGCTTACCATCCAGGATGTATTTACTAAAAGAAATACGAATCTGGATTTTAATACCGTTAAGAATAATAAAGAGACTGGTAATCAAGTATCACTAGCATTAAATCTTATGCCCTGGACTCAAGTTGGATGGACAACCATTTTCAATCATAGCTATCTTATTAAAGATTACAATCTTTCCCAAAATTCCCGTCAAACTGAAAATCGTTTCCTTTCTACCGTTGCGAGTTGGGAATATATTAAAGGTGATACTCTTTCAGCAGGATTTTCGGTAGATTTACAAAGAGCAAGTTTCCCCGAATACCAACATCGCTGGGATAATGATCTGCGTAATATCCATTGCTCACTTATTAATATTCATTATTGGAAAGAAAGATTGAAGCTGAGTAATCGTTTTTACTGGAATCTAACCGATGATGTCTATGTGAACAGCATTCTTTCCGGTAATAATAAGCAAATCACTAGCTATATCTATAATCCAGAATGCGCTATTTTAATTGGAGATTGCTTGCTTTTTGACCAGAACTATGTCATCCGTGCTGATTACACGGATTATGAGTTTACTCCTTCGGAAAAAGCTCTCTATCGTCAATTGAAAGGGGATTACAAACTGGTATTTGATAGTTATCCTTTCATTGCACGTTCTAATGATCAATGTTGGCTACTTATTCCTTATCGTCCTCATCGTCAAAATGCTTTTCTCACCTCTTTGAATTTTGGGTTTGAACAGAACGAATATGCAGATTATGAACGCTCTGTCTATATTATCAATTTTAGAAATATTCGTTATACACTTGGTCTAACAATAAAGCAGGATATCTATAATTTTTATTATTATATCCAACCGCAGTATTCCTGGGGAACCTGGAAAGAGTATAATTTTCAAGCTGGATTAGCCTGGAAATTAGCAGATTCCTCTCTTTTGGAATTTACCGTCAATCCAGTTGGTAAAGACCTTAAAAATTTGGATTGGCGTACCTCCATCAGCATAAATGCAGCTTTCTGAGTTTATAATGCAAGAAGATAAGCTTCATATAAATTGGATGAAAGTGGCTCTGGATGAGGCAAGACAAGCGCTGAAAGAAGATGAAATACCGGTTGGGGCAGTGCTAGTTAAAGAAAATAAACTTATCCTACGAGAACATAACCGTACTCACCAATTAAGCAATCCTTTAGCTCATGCGGAAAAAATGATTATTGACAGGATATTATCTTCAGGAATCAGGTATCTATATGATTATACCCTGTATGTAGTGCTGGAACCTTGTCTTATGTGTGCTGGAATGATGATATTAAGCAGATTAGGAACTTTAGTGTATGGCGCTTCTGATCCCAAAGCAGGGGTAGTTGGCTCCATCTACAATGTCCTGGCAGATAAAAACTTTAATCATCATCCTAAAGTTGTTAGTGGAATATTGAAAGAAGATTGTTCTAAACTATTAAAAGACTTTTTTCAAAATAAAAGAAATATATAAGGAGAGTTGCCAGAGTGGTTGATCGGGACGGTCTCGAAAACCGTTGTATCCTTACGGATACCCAGGGTTCAAATCCCTGACTCTCCGCCATAATCTTATGCTTTATCAATACTTTAATGAATATTTAATCTGTAATGCTCGTTCTCCACTTATCAGTGAAGGCTTGCTAAGAGAAGAATTGATGTTATATAATATTTCAGCTGATAAATGGGAACTTCTGACCCAGGAATTTACGGATATTACGGGAAAGCATCTTGGATCAGAAGATGAGATTGGCATTCTTTCTGGAGGACAAAAAGTTATATTGATGTGTCTTTTGGCTCTTTATTCTCCAGCTAAAAAAATCCTTTTTATTGACCTCTGGCGTTCTCTGGATGATAGAAATCGGGAAAGGATAGTAAAATTATTGGAACTGTATTCTAAAGATAAAGAGATTAAACAGGAGATTATTGTTGATGAGACTTGAAGCTGGAACTTATTCAATCTGGGATGATTTTTCCCTGGAACTATCTTCAGACTTAACCTTCCATACAGGCGCACTATATCATTTCTATGGTGCTAATGGAAGTGGGAAAAGTTCATTTATTAAGGAACTTCTTATTCCTTCTCTTCGCAAGCAAAAGGATATCTTTCTTCTTTATTTTGAACAGCAAATGCATTTCCAGATTCAAGCAGTTAAAGCTTATGCCAGTATTATGCCTCCCAGAAGAGAGATACATAATGAAATTGATACGGTAGATTATCTACTGGATAATCTTCTTTTGAATTATACTCAGGAACCTCGCCCTTGTTTTATTATTATAGATGAATCGCCCTATGAATTGAAGATATATGAATTTATCCATCGTAATATCAAAGATTATTGTTTGATGTATTCAGCCCATTCAGAACTTTTACCCGCAACCCAAAAACTGGAATTTATTCCTATATCCTCTTCTGTTTCAAAAGTGTATGTCTCCATCAATTAAGCTTGTTTTCGCTTTTATTCAACTTATAACTTGCCTGGTTATGGTGCTATTTCTCTTTATGAATAATCTTGCTGTTCAAGTAGCCTTTATTTTCTTATTATCTGTTCTATTGCTCTTAAGTAAAGGTGGTAAACGCTGGATTGCAGGATTAAGGTTAATGCTACCTTTCCTAATTTCATTGATAATAGTCTATACTTTATTCGGGCTTTTTAGACTGCATACTCCAGAAGGAGAGCCAGGTTCTTTTCAATTCTGGTTGGAGTTTGGTAGTATAAGGATTTTGCTATTTGTAAATTCTGTCCTGGCATTTCAACTATTTTTCTCCATCGTAGGTTTTAACGACCTTCTATACTTACCCTTGAAAATAGGAACAATGAAGTATGTTATTTTGGGGAAAGTGCTGTCCAATACAGCTATCAATTCCTATAAAGAAATAACTTTTCATCAAAGCCTTATTCCTTCTGAACAATATGAAAAGGCACCTTTTTCTCATAGATTCAAAGCTCAGCTTTCTTCTGTGCTTGCTTTAATGCTATCTTTAATCACAGAAGCAAATTATAAGGGTGAATATATTGATAATCGTATAATTCACTGTCATCAAGTTAAGAAGTATAATCCTAATCAGTGGTATTTGATTCTCGGATTTATAGTGATGGTGACTGTTGCAACAATGATTATACCTATTCCTGTACCAGGTGGGGGGTTTTTCAATTTTGGCGATGTAATGATTGTGTTTATAGGACTTTATGCTGGGAAAAAAGCTGGCGCTCTAGCCGGCGGTATTGGCTCTGCTCTAGCTGACCTTTTACTTTTTCCCATTTTTGCTCCTATTACTTTTATTGTTAAGGGACTTGAAGGGTTCATTTGTGGTATGGCTCATCAGAAATCGGGAGTCTGGAAAATAATATTTCCTTTAATCGGTGCAGTGGTTATAGTTGTTGGTTATTTTATCGGAGAATGGTGCCTCCCTCAACTGGGCAAGGCTGTGGCATTAGCTGATTTACCCGTAAATATAGTTCAAGCGCTAGTAGGTTTTGTAGGTGGAAGGGCTCTTTTTGAAGCAGCTAAATATCTAAAGTTATAAAAAAGCCATCCTTTTTGAGTGGATGGCTTAAAACCCTGTTGACTATTAGAGTTATTTCAGTTCAATTACCAAAACCTTCTGTTTCCTGAATTGTTCGGGGTCGGTGATTTTGAGCACATATTGATCTCCTTCCCGTCTAACCTCATAGGAAGCTGCAATATGATTAGAAAGCACAGAATATCCTTTCTTGGTTGCAGGGAAGGTTATTTCTTGTGTTTCCAGAAGATTGAACGAACTAAATTTCGTCAAATTGACATCTTTAAGTACAGATACTTTGCCGATACCAAGAATTCCACCTTTACGAGTAATGATACCACTATCAAGTAGCTGTTTACGTGTGCCTATGGCATAATAGAGTGTATTGTTATCAATATTGACTTTATTCAACTCAGTCTCTTTTTCTGTCAGCAGTTCTTCCCGTTTGGCTATCTCTGCTTGAGCTGTTTTACGTTCAGTTTCCAGAGTGTCATTAATTGTAATTACTCTTCTTTCTAATTCAGCCACAATCCTTTCTTTTTCAGCAAGAGATTTCTTAAGACTATCTACGGTACTTTGTAAACTCGCCATAGTTTTTTTATTAGCGGCAATTTTAGCTTCCAAATCCGATATCTGCTTTTTATATTCGGCAATCTTAGTTCGAGCAGTATTTAAAGTGTTAAGATTGCGAGCCTTAAGCTCTTCAGGTGTCCCTAAGGGAAATTCCGTGCCAGCTTCAATTAATCCTAATTCCTTACCTAATGAATCAATCATACTTTGAATCTCTTCTGCGGTGACTGGTTCTTCTTTTTCTAAAATTGATTTTTGCAGCTCTTCTTGCGTCTGGGCAAGCTTTTTGGCTTTAACTGATGCGTTATGCCACATTACACCAAATATTATGGCAAGTATAGCCAATATAATTACAACGACCCAAATTGTCTTTTTCATCCTTGACTCCTTATGGGATTCAATTATCTTATGACAAATTATTATATTGAATTAAATTGTCAAGTATAAAGTAATAAAATTTATGAATTATAACCTACTTTTTGTCTGGACAAAGGAATTTCCGATTGAAGGAAAGGTAGTGGAAAGTGTGTTTTCCGGTGATAAGGCTATACGCATCCATTTCAAAAATAATTCCGATCTCTGGTTAATTGTTTCTAATTATGATGCCTATCCTTTTCTTTCAACATCTCCTATTTCTACCTCTAATGAGATACCTATCTGGAATCAATTAACACATTCCATATTAACAAAAATTAGTTTGGATGCGCAAGATCGTATTATGCGGTTTGTTTTTTCGCAAAGAGATATTTTCCAGCAGGAAAAAATTTATCTTATTATAGCTGAATTTATTCCTCCCCAACCAAATGTCATTTTAGCTGAACAAAATGAAGAGCTTATTATTGTTGATGCTTTAAAAAAATATTCTTATAAAGACAATCCTCAAAGACAGATACTGCCTAAATTACCCTATCAACCGCCAAAAACATCGTTTATACCTAACGATGACGAAATTACTTTACCCCTAACTTTAAAACCCTTACAGGATAAAGAACCAATTCTGTGTAATTCGGTTAACGAGTATCTGAAAAACCATTTTCTCTATATTTTATCAGTTAAGGAAGAGCAGGAGCGTAGAAAAGCCATAATTTCCTATTGGGAAAAAGAATTAAAGAAAGCTCAGCAAAAACTGATTAAACAAATGGAGGAACAAAATCAAGCGGAAAAAGATGAATACTGGAGAATCTGTGCTGAAATCATAAAAGTCAACCTACACAATATTCAGAAAGGACAAAAAGTCCTGAAGACAATCAATTATTTTGACCCTGAACTATCCACTATAGAAATAGAACTTTTTCCGGATAAATCACCTCAAGAAAATATGCAATATTACCTCAAAAAATATAAGAAAGCCAGAAGAGGAAAGGAAAAAATAGAACAGAATGTTGCGGAAACTAAGAAGAAAATAAAGCAACTGGAAAATATTGTCCAGAAAGCGAGAATTGGCGAACTGGATGATTTACCTCAAAAAGAAAAGTTCCCTCAATTATCGCGTAAACTGGAAATAGCAGAAAAACTGCTTCGTCTGCGGATTGACAATCGTTTTGAGATTGTGATAGGAAGAAAAGCCAGTGAAAATGATTTTATTGTCACTCAATTAGCTCGACCTTATGATTGGTGGTTTCACTCTAGGCTTTATCACGGTTCACATATTCTATTAAGATGTCTGCAAAAGACCAATCCTCCAGAAGAACTAATCAAGATTTGTTGTTGTCTTGCTGCCTGGTATAGTAAGGCTCGGTTTTCCCAGAATGTTCCTGTGGATTACACTCAGATTCGTTATGTGCGAAAACCTCATAAGAGTAAATCAGGGTTTGTGACCTATACTAATCATAAAACTGCTTTTGTGCAACCCAGGGATTTAAGAACAGTCAAAAAGGAACTAAATCTGTGAAAGCTAAAATTAGAGACCAAGGAATTCTGTTCAAAACTATCAAGTATCGTGAAAGCAGCCTCATACTTAGAGTCTTTCTAAAATCTCAAGGTCTGGTTTCTATCCTGGCTAAAGGTATACGAAAAAAACCAGAAAATAACCTGCTTAATACTCTTTATACCTATGATTTTACTATTTATGAACCCCAGGAAACAGGCTTATATCTTTTAAGTGAATTTACTCTATTGAAAGAATATAATATTTTTTCTAATTTACCAACCTGGACAGCTGCCGAATGTGCCGCAGAACTTTATACTCAAATAATTATTCCTTTAGAAGAAAATACCGCTTATTATGATTTACTTCAGCTTTATCTGGATTATCTAAAAAAAAGAGGCGATAATGCTATTCTGCTCTGGTGGCGTTTCTTATTAAGAATATTTATAAAGCTGGGTATAGCTTTTCCTCTGGATTCCTGTGCTAATTGTAAGAAGAAAAATGTGCAGATGGCAGCCTGGAAAAAAGGGACGGGAAAATTAATTTGTGTCTCTTGCCTGAATGAAGCTGATTCTCCTAAATATTATGAAATTCTTTCTTCTCGTGCATCGCAGATTCTACATCTGCTACCTCAAATTGGTGATTATTTAGATAAGATTCATCCAGATAGTCAAAGCGTGGAACAACTCAATCATCTTTTTTCAGACCATTATGCCAATCATTTCCGAAAACCCCTAAAACTCCGAAGTCTGGAAGTCTTAAGCCAGTTTTATCTGTAAAATTTTAAAATTTAAAAAAATTGCCTATACGAATAGAAAATTGGATTGATAATAATATTATAAAAAATCACTGACTCTCAAATTTCCCTCTTTTGAGGGGTTATCTCATAGGGACTATGTATTCAATTATTCTTATAGAGTTAAGTAATGATTATATAAGGATTTCAATATCATTATTGCATAGGTGGGTTTCGTAGGAAGGAGTGTTTTTACTTTCTCTTTCACATAATTTTAGAATAAGCATTGCATTTTTTGAAATTATAAAAAATATCCCTATAAAATCTGATCCCAATTCTAAAATTCATAACAATTCCCTACTTTTTATATAGACTTCGTTGAAAGGTAGAAGAGGTATATCAGCATCTGTAACAGAAATATGGTTTGGAAAAATCCAGCTCAATTCTTAGGTCTGTTTGAAGAATATGAATCAACTATTTCAGCTGGCTATGTGTTTCGTCTATTAACTGAAGAGATATACGAATATCTTTCTTTTAGTATTTCCCCATATAATGTCCTAGAGTAAACTTTCAGATAAAAAGCTTAAGGGTTTTTTCTATTATAAGTTGTCTAAACTAATTAAAGAATGTTTTACTTCATTTGTAAGACGACGAAAAAATCCTTAAGAAACTCTCTGGTGCGAATCTCAACAATTAACTATACCTTTTGCCTAAAAAACGGGGGGATGCTTTCTAAATAATATTTTCCCTTGACAACCCATTAAATAATAAATACTTGAATCCATTATTATCTTATAAAATCGTTAGATAAATTATTAATAGAATAACTAAGATATTTAAAAGGATAAAAATGAGACAAATACTTGAGAGAGCATCTAAAAATATGGATGGGGATTTTTATTCAGCAAATGAAATAATTCATTATTTTAAAGAAAAGAAAATTGATAAAGATTGGTCTTTGTGTGAAATACCAAGGGCTGAAACAAGTAAATGGACACATAATTACCACCGTTATCCTGCAAAGTTTATACCTCAATTAGTTGAAAAATTGATGGATGAATATATAATGAATGTAAATTCACATATAAATGACCCTTTTATGGGATGTGGGACGACGATTGTAAGTGCATTATCCAGAGGATATAAAGCAAGCGGTACAGATATTAATCATATAGCATACCTTATAACAAAAGTAAAATCTACACCAATAGAACCAAACCTTCTTAAATCAAAAGTTAATCAATTTTTAAAAAAATTATCCTTTTTAGGAGATAATCAAATTTCCATCTTTAATCCTAATATTGAACCTTTAATACCTTCAAAACATAGGGACAGAATTGATTATTGGTTCACAGAAGACAATAAATATGAGTTAGGAGTAATTTTAAGAGCAATATATAATGAAGAAAATATTAATATTAGAGACTTTTATTTGGTTGCTTTCAGCCACATTTTAAAAAATTGTTCATTATGGTTACAAAGTAGTACTAAACCTACTCGTGACTTAAATAAAAAACCATCTCGTCCTTATTTAGTTCTAAAAAAACATTTAATGAAAATGCTAAAAGGGAATGAAGATTTCTATAATTTTATACCTGATAAGCTTAAAATTAATTTAAATAAATATTTAAATATAGCTTTACAAGACGCAAGAAAACAATCGGTTGATGATGAAACTGTTGATTTAATCATAACTTCAAGTCCTTATGTAACAAGTTATGAATATGCTGACTTACATCAATTATCAGATATATGGTTATATTTTACTGAAGATTTAACTGAATATAAAACTAGATTTATTGGAACTTCATATAAAAAATATGACAACATAAACCTAAGTAGTTTAATTGCAAAAAATATTGTATCTCAGATGTCGCTGGTACATAAAAAAAAGGCTAAAGAAATTGAAGCATTTTATATTGATATGGAAGAAGTGTTTCTTGAGAGTTATAGAATATTAAAAAAGGGCGGAAGGTGCTGTTTTGTTATAGGTAATACAAAATATAAAGGGATAGATGTACTTAATGCTGAAGTATTTGCAGAAAGTTTACAATATGCAGGTTTTATTTTGGATAGAATTATAAAGAGAGAAATCCCATCTAAAATATTACCTCAAAAGAGAGATGAAAAAACAGGAAGATTCGCCAGCAATGCAAAAGCAAACTGTGAAGCTTATCCTGTAGAATATATTATTATAGGATTAAAGGAATAATAAATGAATTTTGAAGATTTAGTCAATTTGTATAAAATCAAAAAAGAACAATTTGGACAAGACACATACAAACATATCTCTGGAATTCTTGATGAAGCAAAAGAGATTCATAGAAAAGATTGGGAGAAGAATCCTACTCCCAAGGGTGATCATGAACAAAGTTGGAGAGCTTTTAAGGGTAAAAATTTTGAAAAATTGATTCAATATATAATTCAAGACGAAGTTGAAGATTTAGGCTTAAAAGTTGTTAATGGAAATATATTGGAAAGGAAATGCAATTTATCCGATGAACTAAGTAGAGTTAAAAGAAACCTATCAATTGATTATGGGCAATTTGGACTTCATTTACCTGATGTAGACATTGTAATTTATAGCCCTATAAATTATGATATATTGGCAATTATATCCAGCAAAGTTACTCTAAGAGAACGTATAGCCCAAACAGGCTACTGGAAATTAAAATTGAAAGACGATGTCGCCACAAAAGATATTAAGGTTTATTTCGTAACTTTAGACGAAGATAAAACTTTGTCTGAATTAAAACCAGCAAAAAAGGGTAGAGCCATTGTAGAAACAGATTTAGATGGTAGTTATATTTTAACCCAAGAATATATTGTGGAAAGTGAAAAAGTTAAACTATTTGAGCATTTTATTGAAGATTTAAAAAGGTTATTAAAAGTATGAATTATGATAAACCTACGATTGAACCTACAACTTTATGGGATTTTCCTAGACAAAATTATGGTAAAATTAAACATGGAGATAATAAATATCCCGGGGTGACACCAGCCTTCGTTATCTGGAATCTTATACAAAGATATACAAAAGAAGGTGATTTAGTCGTTGATCCAATGTGTGGGAGTGGTACTACCATTGATGTTTGCAAAGAAGAAAAAAGAAGAGTTTTAGGTTTTGATATTGTTCCTTATAGAGAAGACATAAAGGAAGCAGATGCGAGAAAACTACCCCTAGAAAATGAAATCGCCGATTTTATATTCATAGATTCACCTTATTCTGATAACATAAAATACAATAATCATAAAGATAATATAGGGAATATATCTTGTACTAAAAAAGAATTTTATATTGAATTAGATAAAGTAGCAAGAGAAGCTTTCCGTATTCTTAAACCCAATAAATATTTAGCTTGGTTAATTGGAGATCATTGGCGAAAAAAAACTGGTTTTATACCTGTAGGATTTAAAATATATTCAATTTTGGAACAATATTTTTATCCAATAGACATAGTTGCTGTAGCCAGACATAATCAAACTTCAAATACGCCTTTTTGGCGAGATAAAGCCATTAAATATAACTTTTACCTTAGAGGTTTTAAATATTTGATTATTATGAAGAAAGAAGTTACAGAATAAAGCTATATATCATTATAAATATTTTATGGTTTACGCACTTAGTAATATAACTAACTATATTAATGTTATAAATAAGAATACAGCTAAAAAAGGAGGATAACCTTAATTCCTTTTGCAATATATTGTTTTATGCGGAGTTATTATATATTTGTTTAGGAATATTAATCTTTAGTTTTATAGTCTATAATTATGATGCATTATAAAAATTAGATTATTAAAAAATTAAATGGTTTTATCTATTATGGAATGTATAACATTCTTAAAGAAAAATTTGCTTATTTTATAAAAAGTCAAAGACATTCCTTATGAAGGTCTCTAGCGCAAATCTCAACAATTATCTATTCCTTTTGTCTTAAAAAAGGCGAGATGCATATTCTCAAATGATAAAATTTAGTTGACAATAATACAAATATACAATTAATGATTACCATAAATTTAGTTAGAGGAGCACCATTATGCGGTATCTATTCTGTATTTTTTTAATTCTCTTATCTTGTTTTTTAGCTGCAGCAACCGTTGTTCCCGGAGGATATGTTAGTGGTATATGGGCGGTTGAAGATTCACCCTATTTGATTAATGGCAATATAACCATTCCTGATGGAGAAAGTTTAAACCTTCATCCCGGGGTGGAGCTCCAGTTTCAGGGATATTATACCTTAAAAATTGAGGGCAAATTGCAGGCAATAGGAACACCCTCTGATAGTATTAAATTTAGCACTACATCCAGTGAGCAAAAATGGCGTGGAATTATTATGCAGAATGTTGCTGCAACCAATGATTCTACTATATTGCGTTATTGTGCTTTTAATAGGGGAGATGCAAAACTGGATATTCTAAACAAAAATGGAGGCATAATACGAGTTTTGAATAGTTCCAAGCTGATTATAGAACATTGTTGCTTTAGTTATGCTACAGCGGATAGTGGTGGTGCTCTGTATGCTAAGAATAGCACTTTCAGGATTAAGGATTGTATTTTCCATAATTGTTCAGCAACCTATGATGGAGGTGCTATTTTTACTTCTCTTCCGGATTTGAACAATGAAACTTCTCTTTATATAGAAAATTGCACTTTTAAATCTAACAGTGCAGGGAAAATGGGAGGTGGTGTAACTCTCTGCGGAGGAAGTCATTATATCATAACTAGTAAATTTTCCAATAATTATGCTCAAAATGGCGGAGGTGGCATTTCTTTCAAAAATAATTGTCACTATCTTTGCTTGAATAATCTTATCGTCAATAACGGAACTTCCCATCAAGGAGGAGGAATTAATTCCTCAACTTATTCTCCCGGTAATCTCATCATTAATAACACTATCTGTAATAATACTGCTAACATAAATTCACCAATTGAAGGTCCAGGGGGTATGTATATTAGAGGTTATGCCGGGTGTTATAATAATATAATCTGGGGGAACAGTAGTGCTCTGGGACAGATTGGGATTAGAGTTAATGGTATGAATCAATTATATGATTATAATGCCATTGAAAATGGCTTGGATTCTTTTAATATCAGCTGGGAAGTTGAACACTGGTCCGACAGTCAATATGGCAATCACAATATAACCGGGTGTCCAGAATTTATTCAACCGTCTATGAGCAATAGCGTAACTACGGATGGTTTAGCAGCAGATTGGAGATTAAATCAGAAATCACCTTGCCGTAATGCTGGGAATCCATTAACCGATATTTCTCTTTATCCCTATGATCTTGCTGGTAATCCTCGCATTTTAGATAACTGCATTGATATTGGAGCCTATGAATATGGATATATGAGCATTCCTCAGATTCCGCAAAATGTTAGAATTATTAAAGACTCCAGTGAATTATATCTTATCTGGGACCCTGTGACTCAAGATGTAAATGGAATCCCCATTTCCAACATCTATTATAACATCTATCAAGCAATTAATCCTGATGGAGTATGGGAATTTTTAGGTTCTTCTACTAATCCGGTATTTATTGTAGATTCAGAGACCCATTCTCAAGCCTATTTTAGAGTCAGCGCCGCCAGAAATCCTTGATAAATTTATTGATTATTAGTCACCTATCCTTTTTTAGCCTATAATTATCAAAGTTATGCCTAGCTTATGACCGATTTTGGACATAAGCTGGACATAAGCTGGACATAAGCTGGACATAAGCTGGATATCAAAGCAGAGGAACTGGATAAGAATAAAAAAAATAAGGTTTTTTGTCTCAATAAGCTAACCATTTTTATTACTATATTGAGTCCTTGATTTATCCTTGACTGAAATCAAAGAAGAAATTTTAAGATTATTAGAAATAATATGAGGAGTAAGAATGCGGAATCTGGATTTAAATAAGGAAAAAGAAAGAATAATAGATTTCATACGCAACTATTTATCAAATGCGGAAAGAGATAGATTAGTAGTAGGCTTATCCGGGGGTGTAGATTCTGCTGTAAGCACTGCTCTTGCAGTTGAAGCTCTAGGAAGTTCAAATGTTACAGCCTTAATAATGCCCTATGAAACCAGCAATGCAGAGTCTGTGGCAGATGCCAGCGATTTAGCGAAACAGCTCGGAATTGATTACCAGATTATAGATATCACTCCAGTTACGAAAGCATACTTTGAAAATTACGCACCTGAAGCAGACCATCTGCGGATAGGTAATTGGCTTGCTCGCATCCGAATGTGTGTTCTTTACGATTTTAGTGCTAAATTGAAAGCACTAGTTTTAGGCACCAGCAATAGAACAGAACTGATGATAGGTTATTTTACCCAGTATGGAGATTCTGCCTGTGCTTTTGAACCGATAGGACATCTTTACAAAACAGAGGTTTGGAAACTGGCGAAAATGCTTAATATTCCAGAAAAAATAATCAATAAGACTCCTACTGCAGACCTTTGGCCCCATCAAACAGACGAAAAAGAGATAGGTATTTCCTATCCGGTTCTGGATGAAATAGTTTATGAATTAACCGAACTTCATTTAAGCATCTCTGCTACGGAAAATCTTTCCTATCCTTTAGAACTTTATCAAAAAGTGGAAAAAATGATTCAATCCTCTGCTTTTAAACGCCGAATGCCTCCCATTTTAGAGTGATAAAAAATGCTGCTTAGCAAAGAACGCTGTTTTCGTTGTCACTCTGAAAGAGCAGTTCGTAAATGCCCACGGTATAAAGACAAATTGATTGGTTGGAAATGCTGTATAAAGCTAAGAATAGATTTACACTGCCCTTCATCCTGTCCTTACGCTGCTCAATTTGATGAATCGCACATCAGTCCCTTTCCTGCTTTTCGTTCTGATTCTAATACAGAGTTTGTGCAAACCACGAGAAAATTTCTGGATTATTGGTGCTATAAAAGTCTTCCTGAACTTAATGGTTTAAGTCCCGTTGAATATACTCAGCAGGATAGCGATAAAATGCTGAATTGGCTACAAAAATACCAGTATCCAGCCAATTTTCCTCTGTCCTATTTAATGCAAAAACTCAATATTCCACACGAAGAAATAGAGGAACCAGAATCACCTGAAACTGTTACCTTTGCCTTCTTTGATGCGGTTATTACTCAAGATTGGGAGAAACTTCGCTCTTTTACTGTAAATGATATTGAGTCTGACCAAATCGCAGAACGATACACCAGAATCATTTCTTCTATTCCGGAAATAAAGAAGACTAAATCCTATTCTATTCTTCATGCTGGAGCTGCTGATGATGGTATCAGTGCAATGGTAGTTCTTGAGCTTAATAATAAGATTATCTGGGCTGTGCTTCTTTCTTCTGCAAGTGGAAGATGGAAAATCCGACAAAACTTTAATGGTGGTCCACATCTCTTTTATGAACAAAATCAGCTTTTTCATAATCTAGCAGAAGCTCTTGCGAATGGAAAAGGGGAAGAAGCCTGGAATCTCTTAACTACTAATATGCCAAAATTTCCTGATTGTGCAGACCTTTATTACTATCGTGCACTTTATTGGCAGCTGGCTAATCAGTTTAATAAAGCAAAAGAAGATTTCTGGAATGCCCTTGCTCTGGATAATCATTTCTTTGCCGCTGGATTTGCCCTCTCTACTTTGTATCTGCATAATTCCGAATTAGAAAAAGCTCGAGGCCTTCTGAATTTTCTCCATAAGGAAAAACCGGATGAACTTAATGCCTGGAATAATCTTGCTGCTTGTGAAGCTGGATTAGGAAACCTTGAGCTGGCTAAAAATATGTGGCAAGAAATCCTGAAAATATCACCAAATTATGAACCAGCCAGGAAAAATCTTGAAAAATATACCAGCTGATTCCACTTATTATATGAAAAAAGCGTTCCAACTAGCTGAAAAAGCAAGAGGAACCTGCTCTCCTAATCCATTTGTGGGTGCAGTTATAGTAAAAAATGGGAAAGTCATTTCTGAGGGTTGGACTCAACCATATGGTGGAGATCATGCAGAAATTCAAGCTCTAAAAAAGGCCGGAAAATCAGCCAGGGATGCGGATTTGTATGTTACTCTGGAACCCTGTGTTCATTATGGAAAAACACCTCCTTGCACCGATGCTATTATAAAAGCTGGAATTAAAAGAGTTTTTATTGGTATTATTGACCCTAATCCTCTGGTCAATGGTAAAGGCGTGAAAAAGCTTATGGATGCAGGAATTGAGGTCATTTCAGGCATAATGGAAGAAGCCATAAGCCGTCAATTGGAATATTACCTGTGTAGAATTCAGAAAGGAAGACCCTTTGTCCTTTGGAAAACTGCCCTTTCTATGGATGGGAAATATGCTGCTAAAGATGGCTCTTCTCGGTGGATTACAGGTGAATCATCTCGTCGTCTAGTTCATCATTTAAGAGAAGAAGCTGATGTTATCTTAAGCAGTATCGGAACAGTTTTGAAAGATGACCCGATGCTTAATGTCCGATTACCTAAACCTATCAAACAACCTTTGCGAGCTATTCTGGACCCCTATCTGGAGATTCCACTCAACTCAAAGATAGTTCAGTCCCTTTTGGAATATAGAACTACTATATTTTGTGCCCGGGGAAAAGAAAATTCTCCTCATTCAGAACTGTTAATAAGTCTTGGAGCCAGCATATATCCAATAACTGCAAAAGGAAAGATTCTCTGTCTTAAAGAAGTTTTAGGGATTCTTCATCAGCAAGGAAATTATCTGATTCTACTGGAATGTGGAAGTGAGTTAGCTTCTTCATTTTTTTCTGAAAAGCTGATAGATAAAAGTTATATTTTTTATGCTCCTAAAATTCTGGGAGGGAATAAAGCTATATTATCTGAACTAGATTTACCCGACCTGAAATCGGCTATCAATTATAAAGATATATCTATTCAAAAAAAAGGCGAGGATTGGTTGATTATTGGCTACCCATCTTATTCATAGCTTTTCTGGCTAATCGGTTTATCATATTTTAATAATGATTATCAAATATAATCTAATATTGGAGGAATAAATGAAGATTATCCATTTTGATCGGGTGCCCTTGGAACCTGTAAATGCTGAAGGTGCTAAGGGAGCACAAATTCGCTGGCTTATAGCTCAAAAAGATGGAGCTCCCAATTTTGCTATGCGTATGTTTGAAATTGAACCTGGTGGACACACTCCTTATCATACTCATAACTGGGAACATGAAGTTTTCGTGCTCAATGGAACTGGTGTTTTGAAAACTGATAGAGGTGAAATACCCTTTGCTGAAGGCGATGCTATCTATGTTGAACCAGGCTTGATGCATACTTTTAAAAACAAAGGGAAAGATGTATTAAAATTCTTATGTGTTATACCCCACGAACAACCCGTCCAGAAAAAGGTTATCAATCCTTTTGCGGAAGAGATAGCTAATAATTGTTAGGAGAAAATATGTTATCTGATGAGAATAAACAATTCTTCAAGAATCTGGTCTCTGCTCCTAGTCCTTCCGGTTATGAAGGTCCAGCTCAAAAAGTGGTAATAGACTTTCTTAAGCCTTATGCGGATGATATAAGTAAGGACCGTAATGGTAATGTGATAGCATTAAAGAAGGGAAGTGGAAAACTAAAAGTTATGGTAGTAGGGCATGCTGATGAAATTGGCTTTATTGTTAATCATATAGATGACCAGGGTTATGTCTATGTACGCACTCTGGGTGGTTTTGATGTTAATCTACTTCCTAGTTTAAGATTGGATATTTATCATCAGGGTAAGCCTATTAGAGGTATCATAGGTAAAAAACATATCTATATGCAACGGGGAACTGAAGAACCTCCTAAACTAAAGTTAGAAGACCTCTGGATTGATATTGGAGCATTATCTAAAGAAGAAGCAGAAAAGAAAGTTGCCATTGGAGATATTATAACCTATCATAGCGATTTTGAAATGCTCTCTGATGACCTGGTTGTCTCTAAGGCTACCGATAATAAATGTGGAGTATATGTAGCTGCAGCAGTGATGAAAGAACTAAAAGATAAATTTATAAAGGCAAATTATTACGCAGTTTCCAGTGTGGGTGAAGAAACTACTATGCGAGGTGCAAGAACCAGTGCCTGGCAAATTGAACCCGATATTGCTATTACTGTAGATGTGACTTTCACTTCGGATATTCCTGGAGCAGACAAACGTATTTTTGGCGATGTCTCTTTAAGTAAAGGTCCTACTATAACTATTGGTGCAGTAGTGCATCCTGCTATTAATGATAAACTAATCGCTCTGGCTAAAGAACTAAATCTTCCTTATCAACTGGAAATTGAACCAGGACGAACAGGAACGGATGCTGATGTTATACAAGACCTTAAAGCTGGCACAGCTATGGCAGTTATCGGAATTCCCAATCGCTATATGCATTCTCCTAATGAAGTGATATCATTTAAGGATTTGGATACAGCGGTGCAGCTGATTACTGCTTTTATCACTTCACTGGATGATGATTTTGATCTATCCCGATGAAAATATAGATTAATTTCAGGATATAAAGCTATGAAAGCAATTTATACATATGACGATGAACATCTAGGCAAAAGCTACATTGTTATTCCCAAGATACGAGAAATATCCAAGGTTTTAGGAAGTGTAGTTATAACTTTTGACAATGGAGATAAAAGAACCTTAGCCGTGGATGACCCTAATGCTGCAATCCAGCAAATGCTTGAAGCTATAGAGAATTTCTATTCCTGAGAGAATTAACGCAATAGCTCCTGAACTAAAAGAGGTATCATAATCTCGTGATACCCGATAAAGTAATATCCTTTGCCTCCATTTTCTATGGGACGACGGACTATATTCTCCAGTTCTCTATACTGTAGATTCATATCAAATACCGCAGTAGTAAAATCTTGAACAGTGCCATAAACATTGCGAGCAATAGTTAATGCCTTGAGAAACACTTCAGGGATAAGGACAGCAGAACCCATATTAATGAAAACTCCACCTGCATTAAGATTTTTTACCTGCTCACAAAAAATCCGGAAGTCCCTCAAACTGCAATCTCCGATAGCTTTGCCATCTGCATAAGGTGATTGATGGTTTATATCAGTTCCTAAAGCAATATGTACAGTAACGGGAATATTATACCTATAAGCTTGTGCTAAAAGAGAAATATCTGCATTTGGTGCTTGTTCCAGGATTGCTTTTCCTAAAGCTTCTCCATACCCTAACTTTTCTTCACTGGCTCGGATAATAATCCGGTTTATAGTATTTATGGTTTCATCTGCCATACCGAAAGTGCCATCTGCCAGTCCCTTACTCACATCCTCAGAGGTTTTACCAAAAAAGGCAAGTTCATAATCATGAATGGTGACTGAACCATTAACCGCAAAGCAGTTAACAATCCCCTCTTCCATCAGTTTTATTAGTAAAGGTGCTAATCCACATTTAATAATATGTCCACCTAAACCGATAATAAAGGTTTTATCAGAATCTCGTGCCAGACGACAACGATTAATAAATTCTTTGAACTCTGCACCTTTGAGAATATCAGGCATACTATCTATTATATTATCGGAAACCTTAGCAAATGAGTTAGTATCTACTTTACTAAATCTATCCTGAATAGAAGTAAAATGAATTTTAGAAAGGTCTATCTCCTGATATCTGCTCATTTTTTCCTTTTTAGGTAGCGTTCTTCTTCACTGAAGATACAACCGCAATATTTTTGACGATAGAGTTCTGCTTCTTTAGAAAGACGAACTCCTTCTGACCAGAGAGTTCTCCAATCACGGTAGAAGAAAGGAATATGTTTCTCTTCTGCTATTTGTTCACCGATTTCTTTTATAAGGTTATGTTTCTGATATATACTATATAAAAGAGTAGTAGAAAAGGCGTCGTATCCTTGTTCTAATGCAGTTTGTGCCGTCATTTCTAATCTTGAGCGAAAACAGTAACTACAACGTTCTTCAATATCGGAAGCAATTGCTTTAACAAAATTCCTCAATCCATAATCATCTTTCAAGACAAGGGATATACCTTCCTTTTGGGCAAAGGATTGTAAGGTCTGAAGACGCATTCTGTATTCCGTTACAGGATGGACATTGGGGTTATACCAGAAAGAGCTGAAAACGATACCTTGAGCTTTTAGCTCTTTATAAGGAGCAATAAGGCAAGGTGCACAACAGGTATGTAATAAAAGATGCTCTGGCATATACAAAGAGTCCATATCCTATTCAGAAGTTGCGAGGATTTAATACTGTTTAAGCAAAGCGGAAGCGACTATTCCTCTTTGAATCTGATTGGTGCCTTCGTAAATCTGTAGGATTTTAGCATCTCGCATCATTTTTTCTACTGGATATTCTTTCATATAACCATAGCCACCGAGAATCTGAACAGCATCAGTAGTAACTTTCATAGCAACATCCGAAGCAAAATACTTACACATAGCAGATTCTTTGCTGTAATCTTTAGCACCACTATCAATTAATTTGGCAGTTTGGTAGACCAAAGCTCTGGCTGCTTCAATCTCAGTTGCCATATCAGCTAACATAAATTGAATAGCTTGAAAAGACGAGATGGGCTTTCCAAATTGTTGTCTTTGTTTGGAATAGGTAATAGCGGTTTCAAAAGCACCACGTGCTACACCAACAGCTTGAGCTCCAACCATAGGACGGGATTTATCAAAGACCTTCATTGCAATAATAAAACCCATACCTTCCCTGCCTACAAGATTTTCTGCCGGTACCACACAATCTTCAAAGATAAGCTCACGTGTGGCAGATGCACGAATTCCCATCTTATTCTCTTTTTTCCCAAAGTTGAAACCAGGAGTTCCCTTTTCTACGATAAAACAGGAACAACCACGAGCACCTCTGGTCTTATCAGTCATAGCAAACACACAATAGATATCTGCTTCACCGCCATTGGTAATCCATTGTTTAGTTCCATTTAGAATGTAGTTGTCTCCTTCTTTTTTAGCAGTAGTTTCTATTGCGCCAGCATCAGAACCAGCATTAGCTTCCGTAAGAGCAAAAGCAGCAAGCTTTTCTCCGGCTGCAATCTGAGTTAAATATTTTTGTTTTTGTTCCTCAGATCCAGCTATCAAAATGGGATACATACCTAAACCGGTAGCACCAAAAGCAAGAGAGATACCCATATCAACGGCACAAAGTTCTTCTGTTACGATTGCTAAATCCATAACTTTTCCACTGATTCCACCATATTCTTCACTTACCAGGATGGCAAAGAGGTCACTTTGACGCATAACTTCCACAATATCCCAAGGGAAGATTTCTTCTTCATCATATTTTTGCGAGACTGGCTTCATCTTTTCATTGGCTATTCTTCTTGCTATTTCTTGCATCTCTAATTGTTCTTCGGTTAGAAAATAATTCATCTGAGAACTCCTATCTATTATTTATATAATCTAATTTCTAATCTAAAAGGCTAAAGTCAAGTAAAATCTGTATACTATCAATTCTTAATGAATAATTTACCTGTTTCCTGCTTGGTGCCCTGGATAATTTTATAAAGATAAAGTCCAGGGACCAGTTCCTGAGGAAGAATAGTCGGAACAGTCTCTGTTATTGTGGTCTTGAAAACCATTTGTCCTCTTATATTATAAAGATACAATTGGCTGAAATCTTTAATTTTACCTGAGAAATGTAGCTCATTTCCGGGAAAATAGGGATTAGGATAAATTCTTAACTTTGACTCCATAATATATTCATCTTCAATGTAAGTCACTGAAGGAGCCACTCTAAGGTCAGTAGAGGAAATTCCCACCGAAAAAGTATTTAATAAGTTAAAATCGTAATCATAAACACTAATAATAGAGTTTGAAGTCCAGGTTTGATTTAATAGGGCTATTATATCCTGATTGCCATCTACCATAAAAGCACTATAGTTCATAGGATTTTGGTAACTATGATAGATTTCAAAGGTATCAGCATTATAACTATAAAGCGCATTACTCATACCTTCTCCAACATAGGCAATTCCTAAATTGTTTATCCAGATATTTCCAGGATGTCCTCCTAGATCAAGTCGTTGAGTAAGTGAAAAGTCTTCCAGATTAATGATATCTATTTTTCCGGATATATTATTCCAGTTTCCAGTACAAGCGATATGTAAGTAATTTCCATAGATGCAGGCAAACTGAGGATTAGTCCAGACAGGTATGGTCTCAATTACAGAAAATGAATCAAGGTCTATCACAGATATAGAACTATTTGCGTAGTTATTGATATATCCTCCAGTGTTGCAAACATATAGTCTTGAACCATCAGAACATAGTCCTTCTGGTGCTTCTCCCACACTTAGAGATGAGACTACATTATGAGTCAACAGGCTAATTTTATAAAGTTTATTAGTAAATAAACCTGTTACATAAAGAAAATCTCCCACTTTAAGCACATCATAAGGATTGCTGGATGATGCTACTGGCAGGAAGTATAGATGAGTGCCAGTTGAGCGAGAAATAACCTGAATAGCGTTATCTCCTGAACATACTATATAGATATTGTTCTCATCCATATCCATAAGATTGGGAGTTAGTCCTAAATGGGCAAAAGTATTATTAACTATTCCGGTCTCTGTATCTAGGCGAGAAAGAGTACGGGAAACAGAATTAACCACATATATTTCTGTCCCATACAAGGAAGTGAGAAATAGGCAAATAAATACTGCCAGAAGAGAGGTCTTTAATTGTTTCATTTGGTTCACCTTATTCTAATTATATTGAATAGGGATGAACTACTTTGCCATTCTGTTATTGAAACCGTATAACAGAGATGTAATTAGTGGCAGGTTTCCTGGCTTACAGCGGCTATATTGAATCAGCCTTCCCATTATTAAACAGTGACTGATTCAGCCTATTTACGCTGATTACAGTGGCGGTTTCCGCTCTCGCTTTTCACGAGATTCCCTTTTACCTATCAAGTAGCACCATCTATTCTGAGTTCAAGGTTTTTCCAAATCTGTTTTATGTCAATGACTAATCTGGTGGATTCAAGTCCTTTTTCTTGTTGTTAACTTTATTTTGAGAGCTAAAATAAGAAGTTATAAGAAAATCGGTTAGAAGAAAAAATAAAATTACATCTGACTATTTCTCAACACTTTCTTAACTAAAGAGACAAGAAAGAGGTAAGCTGTAAGTAAAACAAAGATTTAACCTAAATAAATAAAGCATATTCTTTTCGTTTACTTTATCGTAATTATCGTGAAGAATATGCTTTATTATTATTTAAATAGATATAACTATTTCATTAATAACATTTTACGAGTGGAAGAGTATTTTCCAGAACGCATACGGTAGTAATAGATTCCACTGCTTACAGGAGAACCGTTTTGGTCTGTACCATTCCAGGTAATCTGATGAAAACCAGCAGGAAACTCGGTATTTAAAAGAGTTTTAATCAGCTGTCCTTTCTGATTGAAGATATCCAGAGTCACAAGACCTGGCTTGGCTAATTCAAATCTAATAATAGTTTCAGGGTTAAAAGGATTGGGATAATTGCCATATAGAGCTGTAACTGGTTGAGGAGCATTATTATCATTATTGGGTGTGGCTTGATAGATATTTCCACTGCGATTCCAGGTTCCCAGATAGCAATACCATTCATAAGCTTGAGCAGGACGCTTCACATCTATTACAAAGATAGATTCATCGTTAGGAATTACAATATCAAAATCGCCGTCTCTGTCAATATCAGCTAAGGCAGCGGAGACTTTTACATTACCGCCAAGCAGAATAGGGAAATTAGAAGATTCAGTACCATCAACTCTCACACTATGAAGATAGCCATCGGTATCTCCAAAGATGATTCCTGCATAATTCTCGCCATCAAAACGAGCAACGGTAGGAGTGCATTCCACAGTTTTATCGATAGAAAGAGGGGTATTGGGATAGTCATTTCCAGAAGGATTGAGGATATTGATTATTCCAGCCGTATTAATCACAATTATTTCTTTAGTCCCATCGTTATCTATATCAGCAACTACAGGACCAGTCTTGATTTGTCCACCCACATTTTTTTGGAAGAGCAAGGTTCCGTCGTGATTATAAGCCAGGACATTACCAGTAGAAGAGGTTGTAACAATTATTTCAGGATAATCATCGCTATCTAGATTAGCTATGGCAATTGGATTTTGAGAGCCTCCTTGCATTGTAACTGGAAAACCAGCGAGATTTTGAGCATTAGTGCTATTGATAGCATTTAAATTGCCATTCATAGTGGCAATAATTATCTCATGATGTCCATCGCCATTTAAATCGCCAATGGCAGGAACTCCAAGGTAAATACCCTGAGCAGAAACCGGGAAATTGGGATAAGTAGTGCCATCTGGATTTAAAACTACTACATTTCCCGTTTGAGTGAGGGCAATTATTTGCTGGGTATTATCCATAGCGAGAGAAGCTATCACAGGACCATTACGAAGTATTCCTCCAGCAGGATAGGTCCAGAGTATAGTGCCATTCTGGTTGAAGAGTACGATATTATTATTTTGTAAAGAAGCTGCAAATTCCATAGTGCCATCATAATCAACATCTGCCATTGCTATTGAACCAACAATAGGAGAATCTAAATTGAGAGGGAATCCATCCAGTTCCGTTGTTCCATCAGGTTTCAGGATATGGACAATTCCCGTTGGTTCTGAGATAATTATTTCTTTGTCTAAATCTGAATCCAAATTATAGATAATTGCACTGGAAGTAGAAGCACCGCCAACATTCATAGGCCAACCTGCTTGATTAAGAGAGAGTGGAATATCAACGGGTAGAACTCTGGTATAGGGATACTCAGCAGATTGATTAGCAGTTACGGTAAGCTCAAAAGGAATTGGTTCAGAAGGTAGAGAAGCAACCGTTTGAAAGATAAAGGGATGATTATTGTTCCACATACTGCTACCGGCAATCATATTACCATAATTAGCAGTATCTTCTATAATAGTGACTCCAGGATAGGTTGTAGAAAGAGTAGCAGTAAGATTTTCAGCTTCAAGCCAGCAGAGCCCAGTATAAGGGTCTAAATAATTATTGAGGGAAATTTTTAAATGAATAGTTTCTCCAGGATTGGGAATTCCATCTCCATCACCTTCAACTTCTTCCAATGAATAATCCTCAATAGTAATATATGGAATTTTATCATACATAGTAGCAGCAAAAGCATTAACTCTTCCACTACCAAGCATTCCTACATAATCTGGATTTTTATCATAGATATAATCAGCTGTATTCATAACTCGTTGCATAAGCTGTTGAGGTGACAGTTCCGGATTAACAGCTTTTACCAAAGCACAGACTCCTGCGACAATAGGTGAAGCCATAGAAGTGCCATCATAGGCATTATAGCCATTTCCAGCTATCACCGTAGAAAGGATAGCTTCGCCGGGAGCACAAATGTCTATAGGAGCTCCATAATCAGAAAAGCTGGATTTTATATCATTACGTCCGGTTGAAGCTACACATAAGGCATTAGTGCAATCGGCAGGATAATCCTGATAATAATTATTATGCTCTGTATTTACATTTCCAGCAGCAGTAACAACCAAAGCACCAAGGTTGGTGACATAATTGACGATAGAATTGGGATAAGCACCATTTCCAACACTACCCCAGCTGGCATTAATGATATCAGCTCCCACTTCTCCGGCATATTTTACTTGATCATAAGCATAGGAAACGCCTTGTGAAGGAGATGTATCGGGAGCACCTTTACAAATAATTAATGAAACTACTGGAGATGTTCCAACTACACCTATAGCATTATTGCCAACTGCTCCAGCACATCCAGCTACATGAGTGCCATGATAGTTGTCAGCATAATTCTGAATGGGATTATTATCATTATAGTAAAAATCCCAGCCCATCAAATCATCTATTTTATTTCCTCCTTCACCAGCATCAAAACCATCACCACCAGTAATAGTTCCGGCATCCCAATTTATAGTCATACCAGGAGCTTCATCAGGATTAATCCAGATATTACCTCTAAGGTCAGGATGATTCCATTTAACACCTGAATCGGTTATGGCAACTTTTACATTATGTGAGCCTTGTATATAATCCCAAGCATCATAACTTCTGATGAGATTATGGACATATTGTTGGACAATAAGAGGGTCATTGGGGACAAACTTGCTGCGGACGATACCTTCCAATTCAGCATAAATAAGGTTTTTATCATTAGATAGAGCTTCAACTGCTTCATCTATATTATCATCGGAAGCTAAGGTTAAGCGATAGGTATTTTGTAGATATAAACCGTTGTCATTCCAGCTTGGGTCTTTGACATAAGGGTGCATCTGTTCCATATTTACTATGCTATAATCAAGAGCAAGCTTATCAAAGGAGGAGATACCAGTTTGAACTACACCATTATTTTTGGTAAAGTCAATTTTACCAGTATCATTACCAATAGCTGTTTTAGTAAAACATACGATAATAGATTTGGAGACGAAATAGTCAGGGTCAAATTTTATAGCAAAGATAGAACTTAATACCAGTAGGAGAGAAATGATAATAGTTATTTTTTTCATTTTTACCTCGGATTAATAGAGTTGAACTCCTTAATATTAAAATAGATTATTTAGTCAATCTTAAAAATTCTCTAAAGAGGAAATTAGTATAGGATAAGTTTTTCTTTTTCAGCGAATTGGCGGAAGTAAATATTTTTTAGCAGCTTATGATCTGGATTGGTTAATTCGGGGTCTTGAGTGATAATTTCAAAAGCATCCTGGCGAGCTAATTTTAAGATTGGTTGATCGCTTACTAAATTTGCAAATTTAAAATGTGGCATACCGGATTGTTCAGTTCCGAATACTTCTCCTGGACCTCGTAATTCTAAATCCTTTTCTGCTATAATAAATCCATCGGTAGTGCTGGCTAAAGTAGCAAGTCTTTCTCGGGCTATATTGGTGGCAGGCATATGTTCTATAAGATAGCAATATGCTTGTTGTCCACCTCTTCCTACTCTTCCTCGGAGTTGATGTAATTGGGCTAAACCGAAGCGTTCTGCATGTTCAACAACCATTACGGATGCATTAGGGATATCCAAACCTACTTCAATAACAGTAGTAGATACTAGAATTTTTATTTCTCCAGATTTAAAGCGACGCATTATATCTTCTTTTTCTTTAGATGCCATTTTTCCGTGGATGAGGACGCAGGAATATTGAGGATATATTTTGGTAGAAATGTGATGTTGCATTCTTTGAGCGTCCAAGAGGTCAATTTTATCAGATTCTTCAATAAGAGGGCAGACAATGTACACCTGTCTACCTTTTTCCAGCTCTTTAGCGACTTCTTTGTAGACAAGATCTATCTTTTTACTAGAACGAATAAGGGTAGTGACTGGTTTGCGATTGGGTGGAAGTTCATCAATAATGCTAACTTCCAGATCACCATAAACGGTTAGGGCAAGGGAACGAGGGATAGGAGTGGCACTTAGATAGAGGAGGTCAGGATGTTTGTGTTTTTTGGCTAAACTAGCTCTTTGTTGAACTCCAAAACGATGTTGCTCATCAATAGCGACGAAACCTAATTTATCAAAAACTATTTCTTTTTGGAATAGGGCGTGAGTGCCAATAATAATATCAGCATTGCCTTGCTGAATATCGGTTTTTGTTTGTTCCTTACCCTTATATGTTCCTCCCTTAAGCAATGCCACTTTTACTGGCAATCCTTCTAATAATTTGGTGATATTATTATAATGCTGGTCAGCAAGTATTTCAGTGGGAGCCATAAGAGCAGCTTGATAACCATTTTCCACAGCCAGCAGCATAGCAAAAAGGGTCACAATAGTTTTTCCCGAACCGACATCACCTTGAAGTAATCTGGACATCTGTTTATCTGAGGTCATATCGGCAAAAATCTCATTGATAACCCGTATTTGGGCATTGGTTAATTTAAATGGCAGTTTATGATAAAGCTGGGCAGTTAGTTGTCTTTTATTTTCGAAGCAGATTCCTTTAACTTCCTCTTTGTGAAAGTGTTTGTGTCTTGCCCAGAGTAGTTGAGAATAGAAGAACTCTTCATAAACAAATCTTTTACGAATTTCATCCAATTCTTCTGGATGGAGGGAGAAATGCATTTTCTGCAAAGCTTTTTTACGGGGAAGAAAATCATATTTATGAAGTATAAACTCAGGTAAATTCTCTTCTAGCGTATTCGCATATACTTCAAAGGCGTTATAAATAGCATTTCGGAAGAATTTTTGAGTTAGATTTCCAGTTAAAGAATAAACGGGAAGATAGGACCTCTTTTTCCAAAAATCACTTTCTTCTTCATCATCCACAAATTCAATTTCAGGATGCATTATTTGAAGTTGTCCATTATATTCTGAAAGCGTGCCAGCAACCCAGACCATATTTCCTGGTTTAAACATCTGAATTAAGTTTTTAGGATAATTGAACCAGGTGCAGATTAAGGTGGAATGTTTATCACTTACACCTACATTAAGCATAAGCTTTCCATTTCTAGTAGATTTTTCATTTACCCAGCATATCATAGTGGTAATTGCTATGTTATCACCTGGTTTCAGTTCAAAGATTGCAGGTTCTATTTTACGATGAATATAAGAGCGGGGAAAGTATTCAAATAAATCCATTACTGTAGTAATGCCAATTTTAGCCAGCTGACGAGCACGTGCTTCTCCCACACCCTTAATAAATTTAACCGGGGTAGAAGTGTCTTTTATATATACTTTAGGGTCTTTCTTATCCATATAGTCATAATGCGAAAAGGATATTTTTTGTCAATATCTGCAGGAAATGAGCAGGGTCTTTAGTATAGATAAACATAGAATAAACATAGCGGATTAATTTTTTTCTTGACTTCAATATCGTAATAGAGAGAGAGGTAACATCATATAACTCTATAAGTTTTTGTCAGTTAGATAAATAAAAAAGATAATGTTATTATTATAGATAGAAGGAGAATATTATGAAAATAGGGAAGAAGCTTATTCCAGTAATTCTGATGGTAATGCTAGTGTCTGGTATTTTTGCTAAGACAGATAAAGCAGAGCCACCTACATTATCCACTTCCAAAAGTCAAATCTCAATGTTTCGGGATGAGGATGGAACTAATCCTATAGTTAAAGTAGTGCGTGAAGTCAGGGAATCTGTAGTACAGATTAAAGTTGAAGCTAAGGTTAGTATACCTGCTATCACCAATCCCTTCTTTGATGATCCTCTGTTCAAATATTTCTTCCCGGAGATACCGAGAGAAATGCAGAGGAAGATTACTTCTATGGGCAGTGGCTTTATCTATGAATTCAATCCTCAAACTCGGGAAGCCTATATAATGACCAATAATCATGTTGTAGAAAAAGGGAAGGAAGGAACTATAACGGTCACTCTTGCGGATAAGATTAGTTACACTGCGGAGGTTGTAGGACTGGACCCTAGCACTGATGTAGCGGTTATCAAAATTAAGGTTAGAGAGGGAGAGAAAGTTACTATAGCACCCTTAGGAGATTCTTCTAAGTTAGAGATTGGAGAATGGGCAATTGCTATTGGAAATCCTTTTGGAGATGTGGGTTTGGATAGGACAGTGACCTTAGGAGTTATTTCTGCTATAGGAAGGTCAAATTTAAATTTCGGAAGCAGTTCTCCTATATATCAGGATTATATTCAGACGGATGCAGCGATTAATCCTGGTAATAGTGGCGGACCTCTTTTGAATATTAAGGGAGAAGTGATAGGGATAAATTCTGCTATTACCAGCACCAGTGGTGGAAATATTGGAATTGGCTTTGCTATTCCTATTAATTTAGCCAAACGAGTGATGGAAGACCTCGTAGCTACGGGAAAAGTTACTCGTGCTTATATCGGTATATTACCCCAGGAAATAACTGCTGATTTAATGGAAGCTTTCAACCTTTCTGAGGTTTCTGGTGTTCTTGTAGCGAAAGTGGAAAAGGATTCTCCTGCAGATAAGGCAGGAATTCAGGTTGGTGATGTTATAATTGAATTTAATGGCGAAAAAGTTCCTAATGTATCAAAATTCCGTATTGCTGTTGCCACTTCCAAACCTGGAGTTAAGGTTCCGGTTAAAGTGATTCGGAATAATGATACTTTAACATTACAAATAACTCTGGATGCTTATCCAGAAGATAAATTAGCTAGCGCAGAAAAAGCTACCAAAGCTGATACAAATGCAGGAATAACTGTAGTATCCATTGATAGTGCCTATGCAAGACAAAATAATATTAAAGCTGATAAAGGTGTAATTGTTAGTGCCGTAGCACCGGATTCACCAGCAGCTCGTGCCGGAATCCAGCCTGGTTATATCATTTTAAAGGTCGGAAATATTGAAGTTAATACCCCGGAAGAATATAATACTGCTATGGACAATGCGATAAAGACAATGAAAGAAAAATCCAGTAATACCATTGTTCTTTATGTGCAGGACCGTAACAAAAACGAACAATTTGTAGTGCTGCGTTTCAATGGTTAACTAACACATAGAAAAAAGTATAAGCTCCGCGTAAAAACGGAGCTTTACTTTTTTAATGAGCTGAAATCTATATATCTTTCTTAAGTGAAACGATTCCAAATAATTTCTATCTTGATCTTAGAAGTTAAACTTTCGTTGAACTTATCTCCAATTGATGTTCCGTTTTGGACATAAGCTGGACATAAGCTGGACATAAGCTGGACATAAGCAACACATCAGTAGTAAGGAGCGGAGAAATAATAATTAATCCCGAAGAAAACACGATAAAATATAGTTAATCTAAAGATTAAGGGTTATTAAAAAGAGTTAAACTGCCTAGATATTAGAGTATAATCAGTTTTGATTGATCTGATAATTCTGTAGATTAAACTTTATCTTTTGATAGTTCCAGAATTATTTCAGCGAGAATAGAGATAGCAATTTCGTAGGGTTTTTTAGAGCCAATAGCCAATCCTACGGGGCAATGAATATTTTGTAAATCCTTATCTGAGTAATCTTTATCTTTTAGCATCTGAAAAGTTTTCGCTGCTTTTCGCTTGCTTCCTATCATACCCAAATAACGAAAAGGTTTACCTAAACATTGTTCCAGAACCTGTTCATCATAGATATGTCCCTGAGTCATAATTACAATAAGAGCATTTTGATTGAACTGGATATGCTTTTCCAGGTCGGTATAATCACTTAAATGGAGGTCTGAACAGATTTCTGGAGGGATATTTTGCAGAGCTTCAGGACGGTTATCAATAAGCCTTGTTTGAAAATCACAAAGTCCAGCTAAGTGAGCTAAAGCTTTTCCACAATGTCCTGCTCCGATTATGTAGAGAATATTAGAGGAGAAAAGAGGTTCAATAAAGAGGGAAACTTTACCACCACAGACCATTGACAGCTGAATACCTTCTGTTCGTTCAGGTTTTTCTCCATCATCATAGAGTAAATAAGTTTCAAGAATTGGTGAAGAAGGTTGTTCTTCCCGCACCCTTGATATGAGCAGGTGTTCCAGTTCACCTCCGCCAAGATTGCCAAACACTTTTCCTGTTAGAGGGATAAGCATTTTCATTCCAGGTTTTGCTGGAGTGGAACCTTCTGAAGAAATGATAGTGACTTGCCAAAGAGTTTGATTTTTTGATATAAAATCATATAAAATAGCATAGTAATCTTTAGTTGTGGACATAATTTTCCTTCTTCATTGTTGGGGTAAATTTCCAAATATTATCTGATAGGCACAAATTGCACAGGCAACTGCAACATTAAGGGAATTTTTCCAGCCTTGTACGGGCAAGGTGAGATAGTAATCACATAATTTTAAAGCACTCTGACTTATTCCTAAGCTTTCATTTCCAACTACTAACGCCAGAGGAAAATTATATTGAACTTCAAAAACGGAGGATGCATCGGTCACCGTTTCTAAAGCATACAGATTATAACCTTCGGCTTTAGCAGAAAGAATAGCATCTTCCGTCTGGGTAAAATATTTCCAGTTTATTTTATTTTCTGTTCCCATAGCCGTCTTTTTCAGAGCTGAGCTTTTTGGGGTAGCACTAACTCCGCAAAGATAGATAGATTTAAGATTTAGGCATTCTGCAGTGCGAAAAATTGAACCGATATTGAATGCAGAACGAAGATTGTCCAGTATCAAAATCATCTGTTGAGCTTTATTTTTTGCTTCAGGCTGAGCTACCCTTAAGCCATCACCTTCAGTCACTGCAATCTGATAATCTTTAAAGGTCTTACCTCGTTCTTTCTGATATTGAGCAATGATGTAAGAAATTTTTTCTGGGGATTTTTCTTTTTGTAAAGCAGAACTAAGATGCGAAATATATTTGGGCAAGGGAGGTTTCATCCAGGCGATACAGTCCAGGATATGCTTCACCGGTTCGGTATAATTTTCTTTTTGAGAAAGGGATAATTCCAGAGCAGAAAGCAGTTTATCCAGAGCTTTAATCTGCTTAACGGGAGAAAGTGATTCAAATTTAGTTTGGCTATAGCGATATATATTTTTCATTTGTTGAGCATTTGTATTAGTTTAGCAGCGGTAAGTAAATTTTCTGCTATGAAATCAGGTTTATATTCCCAGCCTTCAAATCCGGTTAAAAGTTCTTCTTTTCCGTGTCCACTAAGGAGTAAGACTGTTTTTAATCCTGCTTTTTTGCCGAAGTAAACATCGGATTTTCTATCGCCCAGCATCCAGGATTTAGTTGGATCCAAAGGATGATCTCTTTTAGCTTTATAGAACATACCTAACCCTGGTTTGCGATCTTCGTGAGCAATATTATAGGGAGCTACCGTCCCTGTTTCTAAATAAGGAGCAAAATATATATCAGTGAGAACTATGCCTTCGTTTTTTAACAATTCTTTAAGTTTAGTGTGCACTTTATTTAGTGTTTCCAGGTCAAAATATCCTTTAGCAATTCCTGCTTGATTAGTAACCAGGATTAACATATAGCCTAAATCCTGTAAGATTCTGAGAGCATCAATGGTATAGGGATATAGATGATAGGTTTCCGGATCAGGATTTAAACCAAAATTATCGGGACTAATACAACCATCCCGGTCAAGAAATACTGCTTTTTTAGCTTCTTCTACTATCATGAGTCTGAAATCTCAGGGCATCAGGAAATACCACATTGAATAATGCTATCTTATATTCCCAGTATTCGTTTCTTCTACTGTAACTCAGGTCTATTTTCCAGCAATGTAAATCTCGGATTATATGTAGAGTTTGATAAAGCATTTTTCCCGTTTTTAGGTTAATATAATTGCCATAACTAACAGACCAATTTTGGGTAATTTTGAAAGTAGAATCCAATCTGATATTTTGCGAAACCGGATCAGCTAAGCTTTTACTGGCACTAAGGTCATGCGATAAAGAGATTCTCCAGTTGTCCTGTCCACCTAGAGCAGTAATATCTTCGGCAAAGACCTGCAGAGTATCGGTAGTTTGATAAGGGTCAAAGATTTTATTTTTTTCTCGGATGAAATATTTTTCATAAGGAGCAGAACCTGTAAGCGTTAAAGCTTGCGAAAAATATTGATTGGTAGGTTTCCAATCCAAAAGGTGCATCTGGTAAGGATTATGGTAAAGACTATACTGAGCAGAATAAGCAAGAGATATTTTATCCAGTTTATATTTTGTTCCGGGCATATGCAAAGTTCCCAGATTAAAGGAGCCAGGTCTGAAATATGCACTGTGTGATATATTTCCGAAAGGATGGTCTTTTTTCACTAGATTAGCTGAGATTCCGCTTCTTAATCCGATTAAATCATTAATCTTTTTGTTATCATTTCCATATTTAATCTGCCATCTCTGGTCTAAAGAAAGGTTCAGATTGGCTGATTTATTACTATTACTTAAATAGATACCACCAAAGCTATAGAATTTACTATTTTTACTAAAATCTGGACTTAAACTGAAACTTGCAGAAGGTGTTAGTAGATGACGGATAGATTTCAGCCATCCATCCTGAAAAGTTCGTACTCCATAAACATTAAAATTGGTGTTCGTATAGGCATAATAATCGTTTCCTCGCACCCATTTATTGCCATTTTTATCTCGGTCAAACCAGGCTTCATTATAGGTTAAGCCATGCTGGAAGTTTAACCATCCTAAGGCTTTCCAGCTATAAGAAAGTCCAAGTTGGTGTTTTATACCGGCATTATGTTGAGTTAACAAATAATCTGGATTTTCAGGGTCGGGTTCATTAGCCCAAATATAATCCAGAAAATCTCTATGCGGTGCATTCATTAAACCGATATGGTCAAAGCGGACATTATAATTATAGCTGATATTACTCCACCAGGCATCGGGACTTCTCTCGGGATGATAGAAGATTTCATAGACTGGTCTAGAAGGTAAAGAAAAGGTTGCTGTAGGCAATGAAATACTGGCACGGTCATTAATCAAATCTTCTGTATAAGTTGAACCTATATTCAGATAGGAAGTTAGCAAGGGTTGACGATAAGATACAGAAGAAGTAATTGTTTGAGCAAGACTTTCATTAATATCCGAGCTACCTTCCCAGATACGTTTATTACTGACAAAATCTATGTTAAGGTCAAAAGTAGCTTTGTTTCCAAGTTCTTGATGATGATTAGCTCTAACAGACCAATCATTGTAGGTTTGCATATCGGTAATTTTCTTTTGGAAGGCAGCATCCAGATAACCATTTAAATAATAGCGTTGAAGATAATTCAAGTTTAAAGCTGCTTTCCAACCTGTCTTTTCATAAAGATCAAAACTCACAATGATATCTGCGTAATCCTTATAAGGATAGTACCAGGCAATATCTTTGAGGAATTTTCCATCCACCACATTATACCCCGGAACTGGAATTAAAAAACCTGGATGTCTTCCTCTATGAATGGGGATAATTATAAAAGGGAAATAGAAAATAGGTAGATGATTTACATAAGCTACCACATTTTTGCCTACTATTTTATCTTTGTTATAGATACGCACCTGTTTAGCAGAAAACCAGAAATCAGGTTCAGCATATTCGCAGGTAGTAAAATTGCAATCATCCACATCATAGGTATCAACATCAATTTTTCGCACTTGTTTGCCAGAATAGAAACTCTTGTCCATACTGCTAACTCCATCTTCCATTATGCCAGTTTGAGTTTCAATATCGTAAACTACATTAGAACCCAAAAGAATTTGTTCTCCATCTTTCATAACGGTATTTCCGTTGCTATAAGCACGATTAGTTTTTAGATTCAATATGATAGAATCACTATTAATGACGAAATTTTGATACCTGATTTCAGTATTGCCATAGAGATTTATTTGTTCAAGGATTTGATAATAGGACACACTATCTGCAGCATAGAATAAGGAATCCTCTTTAACTGGGGCTTGAATAAGAGTGTCTGGACTTACTTCAGGTTGTTGTAAAGAGAGATTGTTTCCATTATTCTGAGCAAAAAGATTTATAGATAAGGGGAAAGATAGAATTAACAGGAATAGTATGAACTTCTTCATTAGGAGCTAAAATCTGTGAATTACCTTTGTTTAAAACGGTTATTTACACTTTTATCCATATCTATGAAAGGATTAGCAATTTTGTAACCGCAAGAGAGCACAAATACATCATTTACATTAGTAGCCATAATAGGGGCAGGAAGAATATGATTTATGGCTTTTAGAGCAGTGTAGCTATCAAATTCCTTTTTTGCCTTAGTTATTGATATTTTAGCATCTTTAAGTTCCCTTCTGGTATAGGTATCAGCCCAAGCACCTCCACTACCAGGAACATTATCACAACCATCTGTAGCAAAACAAAATAGAGCAGAATTAATGAACTGAGATAAAGGATTAATCATATTTAATACCAGATGACTTAAACGACCACCTAGACCATTACCGGTTACTTTAACAGAAATTTCTCCACCCAAGATAAAGAGAAAAGGACCTATAGTATAAACCTGCTTAGATGAACTGTCCAAAGCATTAGTTAATATTTTGACCATTTTATTAATTGAACAGTTATAGAATTCATTGTCCTGCACTATATTAAAACCCTCGGATTTCAATTCATCAGATAAATTAGTACAGAAAGAATGGTTATCTGCTACAATGTTATAGCGGATATCTATGTTTCTATATTTGTAACTCCAGCTATTTTTTCCAGCTATGCCAATAATGTCTGGTGTGAAAGGTGCCGAACCAATTATGTGAGGATTGTTTTCAGGCACATCCGAGACAGCAAAGATTTTAATTTTCTTAGCTTGAACAAAGTTAAGAGCTTTTCCGTTTTTCACTTGAGAGTATTTAGCCCTTTCTTTATTTATTTCTTCAATATTTTTCCCACTTTTTAAGAGCTGTTTATAAGTCTCAATTAGGTTCTGTTCACTGATTCCTTCTTGGGGAATTTCAAATAAAGCAGAAGTGCCACCTGAGAGTAAAATGATAAGATCATCTTTAGGTGAGGAGTTTTTTAGCCAGTTTACAATAGTTTTACTATGGGCAAAACTATTAGTATCAGGAAGAGGATGAGCTGCTTCAAGGACAGTTATTTTAGGGATAGGACCATAGGTTAAGCCATATTTAGTTAAAACAAATCCCTCATAGGAGATATTTTTTTGGCTAAGGATTTTAGTACAAAGTGATGCCATTTTCCAGGCTGCCTTTCCAATGGCTAAGACCTTAGTCTTAGGACTAAACTTTCCTTTTTCCAGTTTCTTGACAAGTTCAGGATATTGACAGAATCTGTGCATCACTCTGAGATAGCTTTGATAGATATTATAGTGAAAATCGTCCAAACATAAACTCCTAGGATTTATTAATTTATTCCTTTTTATATAAATATGCATTTAGTCAAGGGGATTTTTGCATTAGATATAGATAAAAGCTGAAGTTTTTGATTTGAAATTCATCCTGAATAACAAGATTAAACTAAGATAAAATAAAAAACCTTTACAAAAACGCCATTTCTATAAATGTGATTCAACAGAATTGTCCTGAGGAGTCAATTATGTCAGAAAGAGTAAAAGAAACACGCAGTAAAACTGCAATTAAGGTTATACGAGAAGAATATAACCGCCTACTGGAAGAATCCTTCCAGAACACCGCTGAATACAAAAAGGGAGATGTTGTTGAAGCTCCCATAATAGATATCAGCGATAAATATATCATCGTTAATCTGGGTGGTAAATATGATGCTTATGCCGATATAAGTGAATATGCCGATGAAAATGGAGAATTGGATTATTCTATTGGGGATAATCTTAGGGGCTATATTGTTGATTCTAATGAGCAGGGATTTGTTATTGGTAAAAGTCTCACCCGACAGTATGTAGATAAAGATGCCCTAATAGATGCGTATGAACGCAAAATTCCCGTATCTGGAAAAGTCTATGGAGTAACTAAAGGTGGATTTAATGTTGATGTACTTGGTGCAAGGGCATTTTGTCCGCTATCTCATATATCACTTCATGGTTCAGAACCTAAGGAGAAATACATTGGTAAAACCCTGGATTTTCAGGTGATAGAGTGCTCGGATAATTGTCGTAGAGTAGTAGTATCCCATCGTCAAGTCCTTGAAGCTCAGGAACAGGAAAAGAAACTAGCTGCCTTAGAAAAACTTCATCCTCAAGATATAATCCAGGGGAAGGTTATGCGGATGACGAATTTTGGAGCTTTTGTAGATTTAGGTGATATAGAAGGTTTACTTCATGTATCCGAGATTTCCTGGCAACATATCAAAAGACCTCAGGATGTGCTAACAGTTGGACAGGAGATAGAAGTAAAGATATTAGATATAAAAGATGATAGAATAGCTCTTTCAATGCGAGCTTTACAGGATAATCCTTTTGAACTATTTCTTGAAGAATACCAGGAAGGTGATATAGTCAATTGTCGTGTTCTTAGATTATTAGATTTTGGTGCTTTTGTGGAACTCAACCCAGGAGTTGAAGGTCTAATTCCGATATCCGAAATAAGTCATAAGCGCAATATATCACATCCACGGGAACTATTAAAAGAAGGGGATTATGTAGAGGCTCAAATCTTGAGAATAGATTCTCAGAACCAGAAGATATCGCTTTCAATGCGTGTACTTCAGGAAGATCCTTGGGATAAAATAGATGAAATTGTGCAGATAGATAGTCCCTTTACCGGAAAGGTAGAGAGTTCAACTAACTTTGGCGTATTTATCACTGTAGCTGATGGTATAACTGGTTTATTACCTCGCTCTCGTATGAGAGATATGGATTCCTTTAATCCTGGTGACGAAGTTAGTCTTGTGGTTACTGAAATAGATAAAGATAATCATCGTCTAACCCTTGATTATCCAGACCATTTACCGGAAGAAGGTAGGAATCAGAATAGAAGAACAGAAGAACATTTCGGTCAACGAGACAACTCTATGTCTTCTCGCAGAAATGGGAAATTCCGCGGTGATGATGAATGGCGAAAATATGCGGTGCAAAAAACTAATCCTGCGGATGATAATCCCTTCAAAGATTTATAATAATGCCATCTCGGGATAACCAGTTTATCCAGCTTCGTAGGCAAAAGCTGGAAAAATTACTTGCTGCTGGAATTGAACCTTATCCCATAAAATCCTTTAGAACCCATAAAATAGAGGATATTCTAAAGGGGAAAGATGATTGGGTGGCTTCCAATCAGGAAGTTTCACTGGCAGGAAGACTTGTGGCAATGCGTCGTCAGGGCAAACTTAGTTTTGGTGATTTAGAAGATGCCAGTGGTAAAATTCAGATTTATGTGGCACAGAACCTTGTCGGAGAAGAAAATTATGAACTTTTCAAGCTTTGCGATCCAGGAGATTTTATTCAAGTAAAAGGAATGCTGTTTTTTACCCAGGCAGGTGAATATTCCCTTAGAGCCAACCAAATCAGTTTATTAGCCAAGAACCTTAGACCGCTTCCTCCTATAAAAGAAAAGGTTATAGATGGCAAATTAGTCCGATATTCAGCGCTATCTGATGTGGAAATTCGCTATCGCAAACGCTACCTGGACTTATTATTAAATCCATCACATCGTGATATTTTTATTCGGAGAGCAAAAATCATTTCAGCAATACGCTCTTTTCTGGACGAACGAGAATTTATAGAGGTAGAAACTCCTATTCTACAACCTCTGTATGGTGGTGCTAATGCCCGTCCTTTTATAACCCATCATAATGCTTTAGATATTGATTTATATCTGCGAATCGCTACTGAGCTTTATCTAAAAAGACTTATTGTGGGTGGTTTTGAAAAGATTTATGAATTGGGTAAAGATTTTCGCAATGAAGGAATGGACCGCATCCATAATCCGGAATTTACTATGCTAGAGTTGTATGAAGCTTATTCAGATTTAGCAGGTATGATGGATTTGACGGAGTCTTTATTGAAATATTTAGCGATAAATGTTCTTCATCAATCCATTTATAAGTTTCGGGGATATAATATTGATTTATCTGAACCTTTTCAAAAAGCATCAATGCAGAATCTATTAAAAGATTATCTTGGGTTGGAGCTTTCTGAGGATGATTATGATAAAGCTGTGGAATTTTGCCAGAAACACAATATAGATATTCCACCTGGCTCCGGAACTGGTAAACTTATATATCTAATTTATGAAAATATGATAGAAGAGCAAATTATCCAGCCCACTTTCGTAACCGATTTTCCTAAGGAGGTCTCTCCTCTAGCTAAAGCTAAACCGGATAATCCTTTCTGGGCTGATCGCTTTGAGCTACTTATTGCTGGTTATGAGTTTGCCAACGCTTTCAGTGAACTTAATGACCCTCTTGAACAAAGAGCTAGACTTGAAGCACAAGCAGCACTAAGAGCTCTGGGTGATGAAGAAGCAAGTGTAGTAGATGAGGACTTTCTGGAAGCTTTGGAATATGGAATGCCTCCTATGGGTGGTTTGGGGATCGGTATTGACCGATTAGTTATGTTGCTTACGGAAAATGATTCTATCAAAGAGGTTATTCTGTTCCCTCAGATGAAACCCGAACAACCTCTTTAATAGAATTTATATCAAATCGCATATATTTTATTTATCACTTTTATTCATATCTAAGGGCATCAATCAAATTCAGATTAGCTGCTTTACGAGCTGGATACCAACCAAAGAAAATTCCCACTGCACAAGAGAAACCCACCGCTAATAAGATAGACCAGGGCGTAACCGAAATGCTCCAGTTCATTGTTTGACCGAGCACCACAGCCAGAGACCATCCCATAATAATTCCAATTAAACCACCGATCACACTAATAGTAATGGCTTCAATAATGAATTGAAGAAGTACATCTCGCTTGCTTGCACCTACTGCCATTCGGATTCCAATTTCCTTGATACGTTCTGTTACCGAGACCAGCATAATATTCATAATGCCAATACCGCCTACCAATAATGATATTCCGGCAATACTTGCAAGAAGAAAGGTTAAAGTATTTGAGACTGCACTTGCTGCTTCAGCAATATCGGTTTGAGAACGAACTATAAAGTCATCACGAGTAGTTCCATTATGACGGGTAAGCAGAATATTCATAATATCTTCTTGTACCATAGGGATTCTTTCTTTAGAGATAGCTGAAACTATAATAGTCATAAATTTCCAGCGCTGTCCAATTAATCTACTAACTGTAGTAGTATGTGGAGCAATAACGATATCATCCTGATCCATTCCCATTGAGCTTGCTCCCTTAGATTTGAGAACACCCTTAATAGTGAATGGAATATGACGGATCCGCATTGTTTTCCCTACTGGATCTTCACCAACAAAAAGATTATCGGCAACCGTTTTTCCAATAACACAGACTTTTGCTCCACTTTCTACTTCAGAGGGGTAAAAGTATTGGCCGTATTCCAAGGAAAGGTCACGAATGAGAAAGTAATCAACATCTACGCCAGTAATGCTTCCTCTCCAGTTATTACTACCATATTTTAATTGTCCGTAAGTGTTATATACTGGTGAAACATAAAGCACTCCATCAACATTTTCCTGGATAGCTTTTACATCTCCTTCATCCAGTAAATTTCCAGAACCAGCTGCTTGTCGTGCTCTGCTTTGAGTGTTGCTCATATTGGAAACTACCATAATAACATTAGTACCCATACTACTGATTTGTTCGTTTACCTGCTTGGTAGCACCTTGACCTATAGCAATCATTGTTATGACTGCTCCTACGCCGATAATAATGCCAAGCATAGTAAGAAAGGTTCTGGTCTTATTACGAGCAAGAGATTTGAAGGCAATTTTCATTATGCTTATAATATCCATTTATAAGACCTCCTCCTCTATGTCTAGCTGAGGCATTTTTTTCAAGTCCTCTGAAGCAATATGTACATCTAAATTTGGTGCATCTGAGATTACCTTTCCATCACGGAAGGTTATAATCCTGAGTGCATAATGTGATAAATCATATTCATGGGTTACCAGAATAATTGTTTTTCCTTGAGAATGGAGTTTTTGGAAAAGTTCCAAAACCTCCACACTGGTGCGAGAATCCAGATTTCCAGTTGGTTCATCTGCGAGGATAAATGCCGGGTCATTTACTATGGCTCTTGCTATTGCTACTCTTTGCTGTTGACCGCCTGAAAGCTGATTTGGATAGTGTTTAGCACGGTCTGCTAAACCAACTATTTCCAGGGCTTGCATAGCTTTTTCTCTACGCTCCTTAGAAGACATTTTATGACGATATAATAATGGTAATTCCACATTTTCTAAGGCAGTAGTTCGGGGTAGAAGATAAAATGCTTGGAAAACATATCCAATTTTCTGGTTTCTTACTTGAGTAATAGCTTTATCATCCATTTCTGCTACATTTATGCCATCTAAAAAGTAAGAGCCAGATGTAGGTTTATCAAGACAACCTAATAGATTCATAAATGTAGTCTTACCCGAACCACTGGGTCCCATAATGGCAACGAAATCACCCTCATCTATATCCAGATTAATACCTCTAAGTGCATGGACAGAGATTTCCCCCATCTGATAGGATTTAGTTAAATCCCTTACGCTGATTAGTATATTATTGTCCATACTTAGAATCTGCCTCCCATCGGACCACCAAGAGCACTATTGCTTGCTATTTGAGAAGCATCTTTATAATTGACTCCTGTAATAATCTTAGCTTTCGGATCAAGTTGACTAAGTATTTCTATATAGGCACCATCAGAAATTCCAGTTTGAACGACTTTAAGTTCAGGGACATTTTCCTGAAGCACCCAAATAGTAGCAAATTTAGCCTTTCCATTAGAAGAGGAACCATATTTCGTAGTAGCGGCATTCATATTAGTGGAATTTGTTGAATTAGCAGCTTGCCTAGCTGCACTTCGAGCTTTAGTTATCAAATTTTCATCCCATTGTAGCCCGAAAAGTTCCCATAATTCTTTGTTAGGAAAGAAACGGGTTGCAGTAACAGGTATACACATTACATCTTCTTTGGATTTAGTTATGATGGTAACATTAGTAGTCATACCTGGCAGTAATTTTTGATCTGGATTATCTGTATCAATGATAACATTATAACTTACCACATTTTGTTCTACGATAGAGTTTAATCGGATTTGATTGACGGTTCCATAAAATTGTTCTTCAGGATAGGCATCTACGGTAAATTCCACTGGCATTCCTACTTTCACTTTTCCTATATCTGCCTCGTCTACGACAGCTGTAATTTGCATCATATCAAGATTATTTGCTATTTTAAATAGAGTAGGAGAGCTCATTGTGGCAGCTACTGTTTGTCCTTCAGAAACCTCTCTTGATACTACCACTCCATTTATTGGAGAAGTAATAGAGGCATTTTGTAGATTTTTTTGAGCAGTTTTCAATTTCAGCATGGCAGTTGCCAGATTCTGTTCAGCTTGTTGATACGCATAGAGATTCTTCTCCATATCATATTGAGAACCCATGCCCTTTTCATAAAGGGTTTTACTGTTTTCGTATTCCCTCTTAGCGTCATTACGGACTATAGTGGCTTTATTTACATCCGCTTTAGCTGATTCCAGATTGGCAGATAATATTTCAGTATCTAGTTTTGCCAGCAACTCACCTTTTTTAACTGTGTCATTAAAATCCTTATACAATTTCTCTATTTTCCCAGATACTTCTGTTCCAACTTCAACTAGTTTAGTAGGATTAAGAGAACCAGTTGCAGTTACAACTTCACGGATAGTAGTAATGGATGGATTTTCAGTTCTCCATTCTGGCTTATTTTTCTTTTTCTTAACTTGAGTGATAGCCACGATTACTACAATGATTACGACAGCAATAATGATGTAGTTTAGGTATTTCTTTTTCATAAGTCCTTCTTTACCATTTTCCCATAATTTTTAATGAAAGCAGATTATTTATAGCTTCTTGTTTAGCTAATATTTGATAGAGGTTTGAATAATATGAAATCTCTGAATTAATATAATCCACACGGGTTTTATCCAGTTCAAGCAAATCAATTAATCCTAAACGATAGCGTTCCTCAGCGATCTGGATTTGACTATTGGCTTGTTCCAGTTTTTCTTGATATAGTTCATCTAATCGGTTCATATATTCCAGTTCCCGGGTCATTATTTCATACTGGCGTTCCATTTCATCAAGCTGATCCTGAAGATTCAGTTCTGCGATTCTCATACTGAGATTGGAGCGTTTAACCGTCTGATTTTGTTTTAATGGATTCCAGATAGAATAGCTAATCCCTAAAGAAAGAGTGTGTTCTGTGTTGTAGGATTCAAAGGAAAAATCTTCACCTCCCGCATTACGAGCAAAACTATAAGTAAGCTTCAATAGAGGCAGTAAATCAGTTTTATTTTGTTTTAAGCTTAACTGAGTGCGACTTAACTCGGTCTGCAGTAATTTGATAGCATAACTTGTTTCAGGTGAGAAATCAGGGATTTTTAATTCTTTATCTGGTTCTAAATCGGCTAAATCGTATCCTTCATCTTTCATATTAACCAAGCCAAAAAGTTCCCTTCGCTTTGTGGCAATAGTATTCTCCAATTGCATTATGGATATACGAGAGTTCATAACTGCTATCTCACTTTCCTTAACATCAAAACTGGTATTTTTACCCAGCTGATTAAGCACTTTAGTCTGTTCCCAAACTCTGGTTTGTATTTCTAAGTTCTTGTTTAGAGAGAGAAGCTGTTTTTGAGAACTTAAAACATCCAGATAGGCAGTAAATACATTGTAAGCGTATGAACTGATTTTACTTTGTAAGTCCAGTGCACCTTTTTTCTCTTCTAATTGAGCAAATTTGTAATTATACCAGTAAGGGTCATTCAAGCTTAAACTTTTACTGATACTGAAACCAGCACTGCTACTTAGATCGGAGACTTGTGGTGTTTCAGGATGGTAAAAATCATTACGGACACCTAAATCCAAACTGATTTCAGGCAAAAGATTGAGTTTAGCGGAGGTTAGGTTTGAACGAATAGATACATAAACTAAACCTGAGCTTTGCATCGTTAGACTATTTTTTAAACCGTGATCTATTAGCTCGTCCAGAGTATATTGCTCAGCCATTAAAGCAAAAGGTATCAGAAAGAGCAACCAGATAATGCGTTTCATAATTCTATATTCCTTACTTCTAAATATTTTTCCATTCAGACAGAGAAAAAATGCTTTATTTTTTAATTACTTTGAATATCTCGGTTTCCTGCATTTTTCTATTCAAGTTATTTATTAAAGCCCTTATTTCTTTCAGGTAATAAACAGACAAGGAAAATTCTTGCCTTTAAAAGCTGGTTTTTAAAGTTGGTGTTATAACGCAATTAATAAAAGGAGATTATAATGTCGGTAAATTTAAAGAATCGTCATTTTCTTACCCTGATGGATTTTACTCCGCAGGAAATTGAGTTTTTATTAGACCTTGCACTTCAGCTGAAAAAAGCAAAGTATGATGGCACTGAGCAGCAAAGGCTTAAGGGGAAAAATATTGCTCTTATATTTGAAAAGGATAGCACTCGCACTCGTTGTGCCTTTGAAGTAGCAGCTTATGATCAAGGAGCAAATGTAACCTATTTAGGTCCAACTGGAAGTCAGATGGGGAAAAAAGAATCTGTTGCTGATACTGCCCGTGTTTTAGGTAGAATGTATGATGGCATAGAATATAGAGGTTTTGGACAAGAAATAGTGGAAGAACTAGCAAGATATGCTGGCGTTCCAGTCTGGAATGGTTTAACTGACCAGGATCATCCCACTCAAGTTCTGGCGGATTTACTTACTGCACAGGAGCATCTTCAAAAACCTTTCACTGATATGGTCTTTGTCTATGTAGGGGATGGAAGGAACAATATGGCTAATGCCCTGATGATTGGCTGTTCTAAGATGGGTATAGATTTCCGCATTGTTAGCCCTCAATCTCTTTTTCCTGATATCTCTTTATTAGATAAATGCAAGAAAATGGCTAATACTACGGGAGTTAAAATTACTTTAACTGATGATATTGAGGAAGGTGTAAAAGATGCTGATGTAATCTATACAGATGTTTGGGTATCTATGGGAGAACCAGAAAATGTTTGGGAATCGCGCATTCAACTTTTAAGACCTTATCAAGTGAATTCTGAATTGATGAAAAAAACCGGAAAAGACAGCACTATCTTTATGCATTGTCTTCCTTCTTTTCATAATTTAAAAACTCAGATAGGTAAACAAATAGGAGAGAAATTTAATCTTTCTGCTATGGAAGTAACTGATGAGGTCTTTGAATCTTCTCAATCTGTAGTTTTTGATGAGGCGGAAAATAGAATGCACACCATTAAAGCAGTGATGGTGGCAACAATAGGAAATTAAGAATAATACAAAAAAAAATAAACTCTCTCGTAATTCTCTTATTTCGAGAGAGTTTTTTTCATCCTGATTAATTAAACTTCAATTAACTGAGCCTTTACATACTCTATAGAATTTAATTCCTGAAGCATATCATTGAGAACTTGAGGTTCTCCTTCAACTTCTAAAACAACTAATCCATCATTGGAGCAAAAGTCGTTAGAGACCTCATGCAAGCCTAAACGAACTTTAATATTGCACCCATATTTAGTTAAGACACTCTGCACTTTTACTGCTTCAGTGCTACGATGGTCAATCTTGATAAGCATTAGTTTGTAAGTCATAAATACCTCCTTAATTCCTTTCTAAGAAAGATAATTTAATTGTCCATTAAAATTATAATATTTAGACATTTTCCATCTTTTTAAGCTGTTTAGCCCAGCTATCCTTGAGTGTAACAATAAGATTGAAAACTAGATTATCTGGAGTGGAATCGTAATCAACGGAAAAATAACCCTGACGCAAGAACTGTAATCTATCTCCAATTTTAGCTTCTTTCAATGACTGTTCAAGTTTGCAATTTTTTAAGACCTTTAAGGAGTTTGGATTGAGATAATCTCTATAATCTTTACCTTCTTCTATGTCATTGATATCTGGAATAGTAAATAGATGTTCGTAAAGTCTAACTTCTGCATCAATATAATGTTTGGCACTAACCCAATGAATGGTTCCTTTAACTTTTCGTGCATCAGGTGTCCATCCACCTCTGGAATTAGGGTCATAGGTGCAAATCAGTTCGGTAACATTTCCTTCCGGATCTTTTATCACTTCTTTGCAAGTAATGTAGTAAGCGTGTTTTAGCCGGACTTCAACTCCTGGAGCAAGTCTATGCCAACCTTTAGGAGGATTTTCACTGAAGTCATCCTGCTCAATATAAAGATATTTGCAGAAGGGCACCATCCTTGTTCCAGCTGTTTCGTCCTCTGGATTATTGACTGCTTCAAATTCTTCTACCTGGTCATCTGGATAGTTCTCAATTGTAACCTTTAAAGGATTTAGAACTACCATCACACGATTTGCTTTTTTATTCAGGTCTTCTCTAACGCAAAACTGTAGGAGTTCAAAATCCACCAGTGAATCAGCCTTTGCTACTCCAATTCTATCAACAAAATCTCTGACTGCTTCTGGTGTAAATCCTCTTCTTCGCATTCCAGCTAAAGTAGGCATTCGGGGATCATCCCATCCCTTAACTATTCCAGATTGAACCAGTTCAAGCAATTTTCTTTTACTCATTACAGTGTAGGAAAGATTTAAACGAGCAAATTCAATTTGTTGAGGATGACAAGGCACCGGAAGCTGATCCAGAAACCAATCGTAAAGTGGTCTATGATCTTCAAACTCCAGAGTGCAAAGCGAATGGGTAATCCCTTCCAGAGAATCTGATATACAGTGAGTGTAATCATACATAGGATAAATCACCCATTTATTTCCGGTGCGATGATGCTCTGCTTTTTTGATACGATAGATAACTGGATCGCGCATATTCACATTAGGTGATGCCATATCTATTTTTGCTCTCAAACAGCGTGAACCATCTTCAAATTCTCCTGCCTTCATCCTGCGGAAAAGTTCTAAATTTTCTTCTATACTACGATTACGATATGGACTTTCCTTTCCTGGAACGATTAAAGTTCCGCGAGTGGCTCTAATCTCTTCCTGGGATAAATCACAAACATAAGCTTTGCCATCTTTAATAAGCACTTCAGCATATTCATAGAGCTGGTCAAAATAATCCGAAGCATAAAATAGTTTGTCTCCCCAATCAAAGCCTAACCAATGTACATCTTCCATTATTGAATCTACATACTCTACATCCTCTTTAATAGGATTGGTATCATCAAAACGAAGATGACAAACACCTCCATAATCTCTTGCCAAACCAAAATTCAGACAGATAGATTTGGCATGGCCTATATGCAGATAACCATTTGGCTCAGGAGGAAAGCGAGTAACAATCTTCTTATGTTTTCCCGAAGCCAGATCGTTTTCTATTATAGTCCGAATAAAATTGGAAGGGTAGTTTTGATCACTTTTTTTATCGGGCATATTCATTACCTTTGAATCAATTTATTCTTTACATAATTTTGAAAATAATAGATCAAGTCAAGTTTAATCATCTAAGATACGGATATTCGTTTGTACTTATAATCTTGCAATGTTTTATGATTATATAAACTTTAACAGAGTCAAGTTCTTATTTTTTCAAAAAGAAAGGGGTCTCAAGAAGATTTTTCTAATGACACAATTTAATTAAGATAAAACAAAACTATATGCAAAGTGCTTGACATATCAAGGTTAAATGATTAAAAGGTTAAAAGGAGTTTTATATGAAAGCTAATATTCGCAAAACCTTTACTTTTGATGATGTGCTTCTAGTGCCTCAATCTTCAAGTATTTTGCCTTCTTCAGTATCTCTGGAAACCAAGATTGCTAAAACTATTCAACTGAATATTCCCATTGTAAGTGCTGCTATGGATACGGTTACAGAATACGAGATGGCTATAGCTATGGCTAGGGAAGGAGGTATTGGTATCATTCATAAAAACCTAAGTATAGCAGAACAGGCAGAACAGGTGCAACTGGTTAAAAGAGCTGAAAGTGGTGTTATTACAAATCCCTATACACTTTCACCTGATGACAGATTGGCAAAAGTATGGGAACTTAGAGCTCAATACAAAGTAGGTGGTTTTCCAGTTGTAGATAAGGGGAAGCTGGTAGGAATCCTAACCAGCAGAGATATCCGATTTGAAACAGATGGTAAACTTCTGGTTAAAGATTTAATGACTCCCAAAGAAAAACTTATCACTGCTCCAGCTGGAACTTCCAGTGAAGAGTGCATTGCTTTACTACAAAAGTATCGCATAGAAAAGCTCATTCTGGTCAATCCCGATTTTTCTTTAGCAGGCATGCTCACGGTCAAGGATTTATTAAAAAAGATTAATTATCCTTATGCAGTACAGGATGAGAAAAATAGACTCTTAGTGGGAGCAGCAATTGGAGTTACAGGAGACTATCTGGAAAGAGCCCAAGAATTGGTACATCAAGGTGTTAATCTTTTAGTAGTGGACACTGCACATGCTCATCATTCTAATATTAGCAATGCTTTAAACAAATTGAAAGCAAGCTTGGAGATAGAGATAATAGCGGGTAATATTGCCACTGCTAAAGCAGCTAAATATTTGATTGATAGTGGTGCAGATGCAATTAAAGTAGGAATCGGTCCTGGTTCCATCTGTACTACAAGAGTTATTGCTGGAATTGGAGTACCTCAATTAAGTGCTATTATGGACTGTGCAGAAGTGGCTGCTAAATCAGGCATTCCTCTTATAGCTGATGGAGGCATCAAGTATTCTGGTGATATAGTTAAAGCTCTTGCTGGAGGAGCGAGTGCGGTTATGATTGGTTCTTTGCTTGCTGGAACCGACGAGAGTCCAGGGGAATCTATCATCTACAATGGAAGGCGTTTTAAAAGCTATCGTGGTATGGGATCTATTCCAGCGATGAAAAAGGGTGGAAAAGACCGTTATTTTCAAGAAGATCTGGAAGAAAGTAAGCTAGTGGCAGAAGGCATAGAAGGTATGGTCCCTTATAAAGGTCCCGTCAGAGAATTTATCTATCAATTAACTGGAGGAATTAGAGCAGGAATGGGCTACTGTGGTGCTGAGAACTTATCCTCTCTTAGAGAAAGAGCTGAATTTATTGAAATTACTTCTGCTGGCTTGAAGGAATCTCATCCTCACGATGTCAATATCACCAAAGAATCACCAAATTATCAGATTAGCGACTGATGACCATCTCAATGCTTCACTGATAAGTCATCTTAATAGCTTTGTCTATTATCTTACAGTAGAAAAAGGGATGGCTGAAAACAGCGTGGATAGCTATCGCCGTGATGTAATAGATTTTTTGGAAAGCTATCCCCATCCTATTTCTGAATACACAGCTCAAGATGTTACAAATTATCTTACGGATTTAAAGAATATAGGCTTGGTCAATACCTCTATAGCAAGGAAAAGAGTGGCATTAAAACAATTCTTTAATTTTCTGGAAGATAATGAAGAAAATATACAGGTAGATTTTGATCAGGTGCCTAAAATCAAAATAGGACAGTATCTTCCAGATTATCTTGATGTAGAAACTATGCTCAAGCTTTTAGATGGTTTGCCTACTTCCACTCCTCTGGAAAAGAGAAATAAAGTAATGCTGGAATTGCTTTATGCTACAGGAATGCGTGTCTCAGAATTGCTTAATTTAACTATTCATAACATCAATTTTTCTGAACAGGTTATTCTTATCAAAGGTAAGGGCTCTAAACAACGCTTTGTTCCTTTCGTTGATAGTGTTGCGTTATTGCTCAATGAATATCTAAATGAAGTGCGTCCTATTTTACTTAAATTTGAACATACTGATATTCTCTTTCTCAACAATCGTGGTCAGAAACTCTCACGTATGGGTTTCTGGAAAATCTTGCACAAAATCACTCAAGAAGCAGGGTTAAAACAGGAAGTTACTCCGCATACTTTTCGTCATTCTTTTGCCACTCATTTATTAGAAGCAGGAGTTAATCTAAGAATTGTCCAAGCTTTGCTTGGTCATTCCAGTTTAAATACCACTCAAATTTATACCCATATAGATACCCGTTATCTTATTGAAACACATCGTCTATACCATCCCAGAGCCTGAATATTTATACTCCATAAAAGAACATTCATATTAGATAGATAAGCTTTCTCTTTCCTGGCTGTCACTTAGCAAAAAAGCCAAGAAAGAGTAAGGAGAGAGTCAAGGAAGAAGTTATAACTTGCTACAATAAATAGAATTAACTAAAGTTGATAGATAAAGATAGAACAACTTGAATTTATTTTAAGATTCAGGTTCTAATCAGGAAACTAAAGGCAATGAATAACTATGAGCTTGGGCATTGGGATTAGTATGTATAGCTTTATATTTTGGATTAGGTGAAAGAGGGAGATTTAACAGCTATTTAATTTATAAAAATTTATTAGCTATTATTTATCGCTTCTGGATGTGCCCCAGTCTTAAACTATAATATAAATTAACAAAATATCTGCTTTCAGGATAAGGGACGATATTTTAACATTATAAAGAAAGCTCTGCCTGAAGAGGGAAGATTTCCCGGCATTTGATAGGGCGTATGAAAAATGTTTTGTAATTGTGCAGAGAGCATTAAGTTTTCTTCAATAGGGTATTGCACTTCAAAACTAAGATCAAATATGAAGGGGAGATAGTTTTGGTTCTCATCAAAGCGGAAATATTCTTGCTGAAGTGTGGTAATCAGATTCAAGTTTTTATATTTAGTATTAACTGAGGTATTAGCAGTTAAAAGAGAGGAATAGGATTTTCTTTGCCAATTCTTATTCGGTAAGAATTCCATATTTAATATTAGGTTTTGGTAGCAGTTAAGGTCTTTTATTTTGAAGGAAAATTCCATTTGAGGTTGGTAACTAAATACCTTGTCATAATGATAATAAGTTTGTCCGGAGATAGGATTTGCAGATATAGAAGGGACATTATAGCTAAATTTTATATATTGTCCAAAGCCTATTTTATCCCAGATAGGATTTTCAGATTTAAATTTAATCCAGTAAAAGCTAGAAAGATTCAAAGGACTCATAATAATATAATCTTTTTCCGGAACAAGAGTCCAGGGTGAATCAGATTTATAGGTAGCTAAAGACGAAGATTTCAGTTCAGTTTGATTGGCTAGTTCAAGTTGCTTTCCGGGAGCAATAATCCAATTTTTATGGAGGTTTATAGAGGGAAGAAGGTGAGTAAAATCCGTCATTAGACCAGCTTCTATGGTGGGATATTTTCCAGGTTTTAAATTTATTTTATAGCGGCTATTGATTCCCCAAGCAGAATCCTGATATAGGAATAGATTGGCAAAAGTATTGTTCTTCCAGGTAAAATAATGAGAATGGCGAATTCCGAGAGAAAAGTCATCCAGAGAATCCTGACCTTCTTTTTGACTGATATCTTCTAAATTAATCCAGGTCTGTAAGTTATTGAGAGATAAATTACCTGTAGCTATATTGTTGGCAGGTGAATATAGTGTATAGGAAATCAGAGAAGAAGAAAAACTATCCGAAGTAGCTTCCTGATAGAGTAGATTATGTGCCAGTTCAGAAAAAGGATAAAAATCAGATAGAACACGAGTCTGTAAAGATTTTAGCGAACGATTGATTCCAGGTACATAAAAACTACCATCAATATCCAGAAGAGGAATATGCGATTTGTGAGTGAATATTGAAGCATAGAGATAAGCCGAAAAATCGCTCTTCATTCCAAGATTTAAAGATAGAGGTGGCAATTCTTGATCAATAATTTCTGGCTGTTTGTATTTAGCGGTATAAACTCTCGGTAAATAAGAAGGTATAGAATCTTTTGGGATTTCAACCGTAAGTAAGAGGGGTTTTTTGATAATAGGTGCTTTAGGAGCTATTTCAGAACTAATCTCAATAGGAGGTAGTGTCTGAGTTTGAGCTGACAAAATCTGGGGTATAAGAAATAATATAAGCGTAAGATATGGGGATAATAGGATTAAGGTTTTTCTTCTCATAATTATTTTATTGTGGTTGATAGGATAAAAGTTGTTGAATATGTTCTATTTGTTCTTTCAAGAGAATATCTTGCAGTTCCTTGAGATAGAGTTCCGCTTCCTGAAATTCAGCCAAATTGATTAAACTAAGGATATAAAAGTAACTGGCATCCCTGTAGAGTTCATTATAATCTCTATATAGTTGTCTGATCTTTCGGAAGCTAATTAGAGCAGAAGAATAATCTTCTTTTTGATAATAAGTTCTTCCCTGATAAAATTCACATATTGCGCGTAAAAAGGGGTCTGTTTGAGTCTGGAGCAAAGAATCGGCTAAAGCGAAAGTTTCCTCGGGACTAACTTTTTCCCAGAGGAACTGTAAGTGCATAATTTGTGCGTGAGGATTGTCATTACAAAAAGAAGCTCCCGCATTCCAGATTTCCATAAAATCCTGATAGTCATTTTGATATGAAAGTTCTAACATCTTTAACCAGATATTAGCTTCAGGTTTTAATGCAAAAGCCTCTCTATAGCGTTCCAAAGCAAGTAGGGGATTTCCATTTAATTCAGCCAGTTCTGCCCATTTAATCAGGACTTCCTGACTTGGATATGTTTCATAAAGTTGTTGTGCCAAGCTATCTGCTTCGGCTAAACGATTAAGATTTATGAGAGCTTTTAGCATTAGAAGGTCAATTTCGTTATGCTGTTTTTGGGGGAGATTGAGACTGCTTTTAAATTTAGCAGCTTCGGTTATTAATTCATTCCAGAGCTCCTCATCCGCATAAAGCTTAACCAGGATATATTCCAGTTCAAATTTAATATACTCACTAGGGAAGAGGTCAATCATCTCGCTAATTTCAGTAATTCTTTCTGGATCCTGAAGTTTTCGAGCACTTAATTCAATTCCGGTAAAAACATCAGAAAGAAAGGCTAGCTCAGACTCAGAAAAATAAGTGTTACTAGTAAAATTGCGGAGAACGCCTAGCCAGTAATCCAGTGCTTCATTATAATCCCCTAGATTGTAATAGACATTAGCCAAATCACTCATAGCTTGTAGATAGTAATCTGATTCAGGGTATTCGTCTAAGAATCTATCATATAATTGCAGTGCCTTATTCCAGTTTTTACCTTGAACTGCAGATTTCGCTGCTTGGAGTAAAAATATTTCAGTATTAAGACTATCTTGAGCAAGCTCTAAAAATAGATTGGTAGCTTCATTGAAACGCTTTAGATAGAAAAGAGTGTAGGCACAATAGGCTCGTGCTTCATCTTTTTGCACTTTATTTGAAGCAATACTTTCAGCTTGATTATAAAGATTCAAAGCTTGATCATATTCTTTTTGGTTAAAATGGATGGAGGCAAGCAAAATAGCAGATTCAAAATCTTTAGTTGGTTCTAGTACTTCCAGCAAAATCTTCTTTGCTTCATCATATTTATCCTGATGATAATAGGTTTGTGCTAAACGAAGAAAAAGAGCAGAATAGTTTTCAGGTGAAGGAGTGATATTTTTATAAATTTCCTCTGCAGTTTTATAATCTGAGGCTTGAAAATAGATTTCTGCTAGCTTAAATCGTGCTAGATCTTCCCATTTGGACTCAGGATATTGCTGAATTAATTCAGTATAATATTGTTTGGCATTTTCTGTATTGTCTTCAAACAGAGAACTTTCTGCTAGATAATATAAAGCGGAATCGCAATAGCGTCCAGATGGATATTTTCGTAAATAGTTTTTACAGATTTCAACACAGGACTTATAATTTTTAAGATAAAACCAGGTTTCAGCAGCAAAGAGGTAATTCTGTTCCCGACTATGAGGTTCTAGAGGAAAATTAAAAGCTGCCAGGAGATTATGTATTGCATCCCTATAGTTTTCCCTCTCCATATACCATTTTCCCAGAAGCTGATAAGCTTCTCCATATTGTGGTTGTTTCTCCTTAATGAATTTTTGCAACTGCTGAAAGGCAAGATTTTTATCTTTCTGAGCAAGGATTTTCAACCTCTCAAGATAGGATAAACAGGCAAGATGATGATCAGATGAATTAGTTAAAATTTGAAATAGAGAATCAGCAGCAGAAGTATTTCCTGTATTTATTAGCACAATAGCACGATAATATCTTGCTAAATCATTCTGGACATTCAGGCTATCCAGTAAAGAACTAGCCTGAGCGTAATCTTCTTGATTTAGAGCTTGGCGAACCTGTAATAATCCTATTTGGATAGAAGCACTTGTATAAGGACCGAGTCTGGCTAAATAGGTATCAAATTCTTCGTAGCGTCCAGAATTTAAGAGATGTTCCAGCCAAGTGCCAAAATAATCAATAGATTCGGGTAGTTCGGTACTCAAAGAATCTAGCAAAGCTTTTACGGTGGAATCTCGTTTTAGAGCAACTAAGGTCTGAAAATAGTCATACAAAGCAGATTTTTCTCCAGAAGCTAAAGCTTTACTTAGTTCCTGTTCTGCAGAAAGCCAGAGTTCCTGTCTGGCATAACTTCTACCACGCCATAAATTGGCTTGAGTGATATACCAGGGATTTATAGCAGATTTCTCTAAAGTATTTAAAAGTTGAATTCCAGTTTTATAATCATCAAGATAGTAACAACAGATAGCATAATTAAGATAGATATCATTAAGAATATCAGGGGGAAGATATTGATTAATTAATTTATTATAGAGCAGGCTACTTTTTTTATAATCTCCCTTCCTAAGAGCAATATTGGCACTAAAATAATCTAAATACAGAAGGTAAGGAGAATCAGGATAGGTGGCTCGGAAAAGTTCTATCTCTTTTGCCGTTTCATCTAAATAGCCCTCGGAACTATTAAAAAGTTCTACAATATAGGAAAGATTTTCTTTTTCTCTAAGCGATTGAGAATATAAGGGGTCTGAGAGAAACAAGATACTGATAATTACAAATATAAGTCTTGCTGATAATTTAGAGATATTAGGGTAATGAGGATAAGATATTATTTTAGACATAATCATTTAAAAGGTATTATCATAAAGACAGAAGTGCCTTCATTTTCTTTGCTCTTGATAATAATTTGCCCGTTATGCAGCTCTGCTATTCTTTTAGATATTGCCAATCCTAAGCCTAATCCACTACTTCTATATTCCACTGTTCCGCTTTTGTGGGCATAGATATCATTTAATTCATAAAATTTTCGGTATATATTCTTTAATTGATATTCTGGAATGCCGATTCCATTATCCTTCACATAAATCACTAAACTATCCTGGTTATTGATACGTTCCTGGGGGAAAGCTGATTTTCTTGCACCTATCACAATAGTGCCAAATTCACGAGTGAAACGAATGGCATTAAGGACAACATTATATATCATTCTATGTAAGGCTTCCCAGTTACCATTAACCATTGGCAAACCTTCTTCAATCTCCAGCTTGATTTGCATTTTGCGTTGACGAGAAAGAATTAACACTTCCTGTTGAACAAGATCCAATATTTCTTCTATTTTTAGTGGGGATTTAGGAAGAGACTGAGTGATATTATAGTGGTTCATTGTAGTTATATCACCAATACTGGTGGCAAGTTTATTCACCGCTGATTCCAGTTTATAAATAATTTCCTGATGCTCTTCTTCATCAGAATAAAGCTTACGCTTTAAGCGAGAAACATAACCTTGTATGGCAGTTAGAGGCGTGTTCAATTCATGTGCCACAATCTCTACAAACTCATCCTTACTTTGTTCCAGATTATTAAGTTCATTACTTTTTTCCAATAGTTCAGCATATTTTTGAGCATTCCTTATAGCATTAGCTACTTGGTCAAGGAATAACTTTATAATATCTTCGTTTAAATACATCTCGCGGGTGCTATCTCCATAATTATCCAGATAGAGATAACCGTAGTTTAGATTATCTACCATAATAGGACAACAGAAAATAGTCTGGATGGCATAGTCCTGAACACTTACAGCGTTTTTAAACCGGTTGTCCAACTGAGCATTATAAGCAATGATAGGTTCTTGATTTGTTTGGCAAAGACTAAGAGCAGTATTGCTAATTCCGGCAGTGGAAGTTAATATCTGCTTATTTTGCGACATTTGTACTTTATAAAGATTATTTCCTGCTTCATCTTTACTTATAAAGAAACCACGGGTGCTACCGATTAGGTCAATAGCAGCAGTTACGATTCCAGTTTCCAGTTCATTCATATCTAAAATACCTAACAAATCGCGGGATATGTTTATAAGTTGGTTCATCTTTTCCATTCTCAGGGTGATTTCTTCATAATCATTTATTCTAATAATAAGAGAAGCTAAGTGGGATTTAAGACTTTTAGCAATAGCCAATTCACTTTGAGTATAGGGCAATTCTCCATTATCACTTACCACCAAATATCCTATGCGTCGGGTTCCAGATAAAAGAGGGATAATGAGGATATTATGTTGTTGATAACGAAAACGTACCAGGCTATCGGAGGTGAAAGATTGCTCTATATGAGGAGAAAACTCAGCAGGCAGCATCATATCAGGGTCCCAGTTATAACTTAAAAAAGCATAATAAGAGTTCATTTTTTCAGAGAATACCATCAGTTTAAATTTCCAGGGCGATAACACTTGAGTTATTCCCTTTTCTACCAAGAATTTCATTTGCTGGACTGTGGTAACATTGGAGATAGCGAAAATAAGGTCATTTACTTGATTTTGAACATCTCGTTTTCGGGAAGCAACCGTCATCAAATTGAAATATTTAACATTTTTTATACCAAATAGGTTCTTCTTTAAAAAGTTTTCTCTATCATCCGGACTGATATCTGAGGTTATATTATCCAGATATTGTTTATAATCTTGAAATTCTTTTTCTGCTTGTTTAATAGCACCTAATTCCAACAAGGTCTGAATTTTAATCTGCTTCAGTTCAACTATCAATTGATAATATTTATTCTGGTAGCATTCTTCTAATATATTAATGGTCCTACGTAAAATACTGCGAAGCGGAATAGAAGCATCTGCTAATTCAAGTCTCAATTCCAGAATATCCAAGCTCATTTCCCAGTATTTGTATTGATATTCCTGAATAGCAGGTCTGGCATTATTAATTATTTCCTGTGCCTTTTTATATTTTCCCAGTCCATAATAACTCTTAGCCTGTAAAACATTAAACACAGCCATAGCGTAATGGTTGTTTATTTCTCCAGCAAATTGAGCAGCAAGTTTAAGCTCTTCCAGAGCTTTTTTATAGTTCTTTTCCGAGATAGCCAAGAGACTTAGCACATTATGATAGAATTCCTGTTCCTTAATTAGTTCAAAATCTAGATGGACATTCTTCTGTAGAAGTTTTTTTATTTTAGCAGGATAGGAAATCTCGCTTAGATAATAAAAATAAGTTTTAACCAGAGGATTGATTTCCTGGATAATACCTTCAATCAGTTTGGGTTCATGCTTGCTGATAAATTGATAGTAGTGTCCAAAACCTATGATTTTACTTTTTGCCAGAGCAAGGTTGCGAATAACTATATTTTTATAATTTTTGGCTTTTAGAGAGCTCAAAATTTGAGAAGCTTCTATCAGTTTTACTTCTGCTTCCTCAAATTTTCCCATTTTTATCATAGCTTCACCCTGATTAAGAAGTGCTCTACCTTGCGCAAGATAATCACCTCTTTTTATAGCTAAATCCAGAGCTTGTTGAGAATGACTCAAACCAGAAACAGTAAATCCCTGTTTTAAATGCAAATCAGCTATGTTATTGTGAATACGAGTTAAGTATCTATTTACCTTATACTTATTCCAGATATTAAGAGCTAGATTGAAGTGTTCTTCTGCCTCTATAACATTTTTTTGCAGAATGTAAAATTCACCTAATTCGTTGTGTAATAGAGCCAGATTAAGCATAACCTCTAAGTCTTGATCAGGTGGCAACAAAGCAAGGAAATCTTCAATTGTATTGATAGCTAGATCTTGCTGACCTTTATAAAAGAGATACAAGGCGGATAAATTAGTGTAGGTGATTTTTAAGGCTAAAGTAAGTTCCAGTTTAGCTGCGCGTTCCAGGAACTTTTTTATCTTAAGTGGGTCTTTCCCTGCATAGCATTGAGCTTGATAAAGTATTGCAGAACCCTTTTGTGAAGCCAGGTGAGCCCATTTTTCAGCTTTAGTAAAATATCTATAAGCTTCAGCAGTATTATCTGAAAGCAGTTTTATGGTTCCTAGTAAAAGATATTTCTCATAAGAATCAGTAATGCTGTGTTCTGTTTTATCTAGGAGATCCAAGCCCTGAAGATTGCCGGTAATTTCTATCATTTTTTGGACATTAGCCAAATCATTTGATAATTCCTCAGAGGCAAGGTTTAAACCTGAACTCAGGTCAATATCCAGGACCTGGACGATAGTTTTATAAGCTTCTTCTTGAAAATAATTCTCTTTTAGCAGGTCAAAGAGATTCAAAAGCCATTTTCGTTCACCTATCTTATCCTGAGCAATTTGAGCGTTGAGTATAATACCCTTGCAAGTAGTTATATCAGTAACTTTTTTATTTTTATAATAATTCAGAACTCTCAGTGAGACTAGCTTGTGAATTTTAAAATCACTTTCTTCAAAAAACCTTTCTTTTGCTTCTCTAAAAGTAAAGTAGTAATATTCTCCTCGTTTCTCAAGAATCTCATTGTATTTGCTTTCGTTAAGCAGATTATAAAGCTCCTCATCTTTAACTTTACAAATATAGCGAATTAATTCTATGGATATAGGAGTTTGTACTATAGATAGCTTCTGTAGATGTTTATAATTAATTTCGGTCAGATGACTCATTCTTGTGTAGATAGAATGCAAAAGCCGGCTGGGAAGAACATAATCTTCAAGATTCTCAGGATAGATTAATTTGTCTTCATAATATATCTGTTTCTTTAAAGCTAGGTCTATAAGTATCTCTCTGATAAAATAAGGATTTCCAGCAGAACGTTCATAGATTATATCACAGAATTGCGGTGAAACTTCTGGTGTTAGCAACTTATGTATATATGATCTTGTCTCTTCTCGGGTAAACATTGGTACACTAATGAGTACCGTATGCTTAATTTGTTTTACCTTATTAAAATCTGTTGAGCTCATTACAATGAGAATGGGATACTTAGCTACGGTAGGGGAAAGGTAATTGATAAAATCTATTGTATTATGGTGTAAGTATTGAATATCTCGTATGATAAAGATAACAGGTTTGCTTTGGGCTAGCTCAATCAGGACATCACGACAAAACTCAAAATCAGATTTGAGTTCTTCTTTCGTAGGGGTTATTTCTTTGGCTGCTTGCTCCGACATAAACACATAGCGTCTTAACTGTTCAGTCATTGTAGACATTGACTGATAGCGTTGTATCTCGCTGGGACTAAGTGATTGTAGATATTCTTTTATTAAAGCGAAGAAAGCTTCATGGTCAGTGCGGGTGCAGGTATAATCAAAGATAAAATAAGAACCTCTCAGAATATTATAACGGAATAAGGAAAGTATACTTGCTTTTCCGATCCCTTCTCCTCCAATTAAAGAGATAATCTTACCGTTAGAATAATCTAACTGAGGAAGATAATCCAGCAATTTATTAACAATCTTTTCCTGCACCGTATAGCTGTTAAATTTGATGGAATTGATTAGAGACCAGGATTCGGAGAAAGGATATTTCTTCCCTGAAGTACGATTAATATAACTGATTATTTCTGCACTGTTCTGGAAACGGTTTTCAGGATTGCGTTCCAGCATACGCAAACATAACTTTTCCAGATGTAAAGGTATGTTAGGATTCAACTCTGAAGGGAATATCGGTATAAAGTATTGTTTGCTTCCACTACGAATAGCATTTATTTGTTCAAGCGTAAAAGGGAAATTTCCGGTGGTAAGCTTATAAAGCATCACCCCGAGGGAATAGAAATCGCTGCCAGGAGTAGCTGGGTTTCCCTGATATATCTCTGGAGCTATATATGGTAAAGTTCCTGAGACGGTTTGTGCTTCTTTATCTAAATCCCAGCGAGAAAATCCATAGTCTATGACTTTTACTTCTATCTTATTATTGATTGTTCTGTAGAGCACATTTTCCAGTTTGAGGTCTCTATGTAGGATATTTTGAGTGTGTAAAGCATCTAAAGCATAGCAGATTTGAACTATAATATCATAAAGGTCGTTAACCTTACTCTTATTGAAGTGAAAACTATTTAAAGTAATGCCATCAAAGAACACACTAACGGAATAAATATGGTCTCCCACATTCCCAAAATCTACCATTTTACTCAGATTGGGATGCTCAATTTTGGTTATATGGTGCATATCCTTAGGCTTGAAGTAGCGGTAAAACTCCTCTGAGGAGAGATACTGAAATAACTTCAGTGTGTAAACATTATCATCACGTATATCCCGAACCTTATATACATTAGCCCAGCTTCCTCTTCCTAAGCTTTCCAAAACTTCATACCGGTGATCTATATACATCTGCTATAAACCTCTTATTATTCTTTAATTTTAGAATGTCAGGGCTTGTCAACTTAAAACTTTGCCCAAAATTTGGAAAACCAGTATCTATTCTGAAATCATATTATCGTTTAATTTTAGGTCTCCATCCTACTTCGGTTTTCTTTCATAGCACCTGTGGCTTTCCATCTATTATGTACCCAAAACCATTGTTCAGGATAACGATTAATATAACTCTCTATCACCTGATTTAATTGTTTCCATAAAAAGATATATCCTTCTTCATTATCCACTAATTCCGGATAAAAAATCATAGGTTCAAAACAAATCTGAATTTTACTATTGGTTGATCTGACCGCAAAAGCAGGAACAATAGGGATATGATATCTAAGAGAAATTTTTACCGGTCCTTTCCAATGCGAAGCAGGATAGCCTAAAAAATCCAGAATAATGCCAGATTTACCAGCATTCTGGTCACAGAGTAGAGCTACTATTTGATTATTTTTTAAATGAGTAATAATATCTTTAACTCCACGCTTTAAATTTATAGTTTGCATTCCATAACGGGTACGAAGAGCATTAGTGTAACGGTCAAAATAGGGATTGTGTTGTTTCTTGACCACAGCTGAAAGTGGATAACCAAATACCGGTAAAGTTGTTGCGGCTTCCCAATTCCCCAAATGAGCAGTAGCTATAATTACTCCTCGTCCGAGAGCCAGTGCTCTATCCAAATTCTCTTTATTCTTTAAATCAAGGGAAGAAATTAGGTCTTTTCCCTTTTGTAAATAAAGCTCCGCAGAAGATAAGCCCATATTCCTATAAATATCTCGTAAAAGGGCTTTTCTTTGCTTATTAGTCATTGCGGGATATACTTTTTGCAAATGCGTTTCTGCTAGGTGGCGTCTAATACCAAATCCGTATCCTATCCAGATAAATAACTTAACGGTGAACCACTTTCCCCATTCATAGGGTAATATTCGTAAAAAAAATAGACCTATCCGAAAAAGGATATATTCTATCAAGTTTATAATTTTGTTTCTTTTCAATAATGAGCTCACTATTTTATGTCTGGAGTAATTCCAGCTTCTTTTCTATCACTCCCTTAGGAACCACTCCGATAGAAGTATCTTTTAAAACTCCATCTTTAAAGAACATCAAGGTAGGAATACTCATAACTCCATAACGAGAAGCTATTTCCGGATACTCATCAACATTCAATTTGGCAAAGGTTATAGCTGGATAAGCTTCTGCTAATTGGTCTATGGTCGGAGCTAACATTCTGCAAGGTCCGCACCATTCTGCCCAAAAATCTATTACTACAGGTCCTTTAGACACTATCTCCTCAAAGTTTTCATTCTTTAGCGTCTTAATCATTTTTTGTGCTCCTTAAAATTACTCTTTTGGCAATAAGATAAGCTATTATAAGCAGAAAGCAACTCAAGCTTGAGATTGTATATATTACGGCAAATAATTAGCAGTCATAATGACTGATTGCTAATTTTATCTTGACACTGACCTGATTAAGTTTATTATATCTCCAGAAACTAATTATTTTTATAAAGGAGTATAATTATGCCCGAGAAAAAAATTGAAAAAGGTAGTCTTACTATACAAACTGAAAATATCTTTCCTATTATCAAGCAGTGGTTATATTCAGAACACGATATTTTTCTGCGAGAATTGATATCTAATGCAGTTGATGCGATTAACAAAAGAAAGTATGCAGACCCAGAATTTAAAGAAGAGGATATGAAAATTGAAGTTAAGCTCAATACTAAATTGAATGCTATAGAGGTATCAGATACAGGAATTGGAATGACGGCAGAAGAGATAAAGAAATACATCAACCAGATAGCATTTTCTGGTGCTGAGGAGTTTGTAGCTAAGTTCAAAGATATACAGAATAATATTATTGGACATTTTGGTCTGGGATTTTATTCCACTTTTATGGTAGCTAAAAAGGTTACTATAGATTCACTTTCTTATTTACCAGATAGTGTTCCTGCTTACTGGGAGTGTGATGGTAGTACAAATTATATTATGAAAGATGGAAAACGCAAAAAAGTAGGTACTACGGTTACTGTTTATCTAAATGAAGATTCTCTTAATTATGCAAATGAAGATAAGATTCAAGAAATATTGGAAAAGTATTGTAACTTCACTCCCTGGCCTATAATATTCAAAGATAAACAGGTCAATATGAAGGAAGCACTCTGGATACGCAAGCCACAAGAGATTACAGAAGAAGAATACAAGGAATTTTACAAGAAGCTATTTCATGATTGGGAAGACCCCGTTTTTTGGATTCATCTCAATGTAGATTTTCCTTTCAATCTAAAAGGAATACTATATTTTCCTAAGTTAAGAAGTGAACCAGATTTCTTTAAAGGTGAAGTGAAGTTATACTGCAACAATGTATTCGTTGCCGATAATCTGGAAGAGCTGATTCCTGAATTTCTACTGCTTTTAAAGGGTGGTATAGATATTCCTGATATTCCGCTGAATGTTTCTCGTAGTTTCCTGCAAAATGATGCCCAAGTGCGCAAAATTAGCAGATATATTGTAAAAAAAGTTGCAGACCGTTTTAATGAAATCTTCAAAGAAGACCGCAAGAAGTATGAAGAACTCTGGAAAGATATCAATGCCTTCATCAAATTTGGCTTAATTAAAGATGATGATTTCTTTGAAGCAATGAAAGACATCATTTTATTCAAATCAGCTTCCGGAGATTATGTCACTCTACAAGAGTATAAAGCAAGAAATAAGGCAGAAGGCGAGAAAAACCGTATCTGGTATGCTTCAAGTGAGGATACCCAGGTTAGTTATCTGAAGTTGATGAAGGATCAAGGGTTTGAAGTTATCTTTCAGGATTCTCCTTTAGATAATCATCTCTATCAGCATCTGGAATATAAATTTAACAATATTGAATTCGTAAGAGTGGATAGTGAGCTTAATGATTTGCTTATCCATAAAGATAAAAAAGAACTGGTAGACCTGGAAAATCGGACGGATTCAGAAAAACTTACAGAAATTTTCTATCGTGCTTTGGGACAAAATGTGGAAGCTTCTTTCAGCAAAGAAAGCTATGCTGATTTCCTGAAAAAACACCCCCAAGCTGCTAATATCCTTTCTCCATATATCAGAAATGAGGAAGACCGTATCGTTATTCGTATTTATGATATTCCTCCCGCTGTCCGTGAACAATTAGGGAAATCAACTTTGGATGACCTTTTTGACCATATTTATACAGAATTAAAAGTTGAAGTGAAAAGTTTAAAAACGCCTGAAATACCCTCTATGATTGTTTTCAATGAGTTTATGCGTCGCTGGCATGATATGGAATCTTTTGTTCATAATGTTCATCCAGGGATGCTTAAAACCCATACTTTAGTGGTAAATCAGGAAAATCCCATTATAAAGAAAATCCTGGAACTTGATGCCGCAGGAAAGAAAGAAGAAGTAAAAACTTTATGCAATTATGTGCATCAGCTCTCATTGCTTGAACAAGGTGCTTTCACTGGTGACGAGTTGAAAGAATTTATCGCCAATGCTAATAAAGTTCTAACTTATATCTAATCATATAATTAATCAATTAAGTATTGTCATATTCGGGGAGCAGAAGCTATTCTGCTCCCTTTTGCTATTCGGTACCACCTATCTACCAGAGAATGGCTAATTTATATCTTTCAGTGTATAACTTCCTAATATTTTTAAATTTTAATCAATTTTGACTGACAATCATTTTACCTTTTGCAATAGTTAAATTCCGCACTATTTTTATACTCTCCCTTGACTCTCCCTTGACTCTCCCTTGACTCTTTTAATAAGAAAGAGCCAAGATGCAGTCAGGAAGTAAGGATTTTTGTTAACTGCTTTAAAAGAGTATAATTACATTTAATTACCGAATTTATATCTGCTACTAATGCTAAATTATAAGGTAGATGCAATTAAATAATAAAGAATTGGGTAATATTAAGGTAAAGTTTTAGTTCGTAGTAGGATTTTGAGATTTATAAGCTGATAGCTGCTGCGCTATCATTTTTTCTAAATGATGAGCTAGTAATTTATTGTCTTGATAAATGGAATCCTGAGGATAAATAGGGGGAAGAATGGTTATATTGATTTTAGCAGGATGGATTAATGTCTTTTCATCCATAATTCGCCAGGAACCATCAATAGCGAAAGGCACTATGGTTGCTTTAGCCATTTGAGGAAGTTTTAAGCTTCCCCGATGGAATTTTCTCATAAAGGGGGTTCCACTTCTTCCTCCCTCAGGAAAAATGACAAAAGGTTGTCCCTGCTGGATAATTGGTATGGCTGTTTTAAAAATTTGAAGTGCTTGACGGGGATTTTCACGGTCTATAAATAGACTGGGTAATTGTCGCATCCATTGCCCCAGGATAGGTATACGGGCAAGCTCCTTTTTAGCAATGAACCCTATAGGTCTTCCCAGGTAACCAAGTAGAGCGGGAATATCGTAAAGATTTTGATGATTGCCGACAAAGCAAAGCGGAATACCTTGCGGAATAAGCTCTTTTCCGGTTATTTTCACTTTTGAGCCCGTGGAACGAATGGTTATTATGCCCCAAATCTTTCCGATATAGTAGGCTAGCCGATAATATTTTATAGGAGGTAGAAATGGTTTACCTAGCAATAATATCAATAATAAAGGTATAGTAGCTAGCATAAAAAACACATAAAAGATTTTCCAGAGCAAAGTAAAGATTAGAGTAAATATCATAAATTGATAAGAGTTAGCTTAAGTTTATCCATTCATTGTAGATATCATTAAGATTAGTAAGCCAGCCATTCTTTTTAAGGGCATAACGCAAAATAGACCAGTAAACTTCACCCCAGAAAGGAAAATCAATCGGGTCAAAGTTGACATTATGCCAGAGCAAAGAGAGGTGGGATTGATAGCATTCTGCTAAGTTAACCATTCTTTTAAGTCTTCTTATAGCTGTGTTAGGAGTTAGATGCATTGCTATATTAGAATAAAGGGTTGTATCCATAACGATTAAAGGTATTTCCAGAACTCGGAAAGGTCTATTTTCTTCAATATTAAAAGGATAGAAAGGAAATGAAATACCAGCTCTAAAACCGATGTTTTCCCAATAACCAAGAGTAGAATCATACTTAATTCCTGCCTGTTCCAGAATTTTGAAGCTTTTTTGATAATCAAAATAAAGGTAATGAGAGCGATAACCATTAACTTCAAAACCTGCATCTTGCAAGCGATGTAGTTCTGTAAGAAGAACATTTACATCAAAGGCTGCTTCTGGACTGCCATGTAAACCTACATCTTGATCTTGTAATAGTTCTAGTAAAATCTCCCTAATTGCTGGGTTGCCTATATAATTTCTTCTTTCATCCTCAAAATCGTCTTTACCAAAGAGAAACCAGGTGGATTTGACTCCGAGTTTTTCTTCTTTAGATTTTATCCAGTGTAATTGTCTACGAGGATTATGAATTAAATTTTTATGAAAGGTATGCCCGATAATTTTATAAGTGGCATTTAGAGGACGTTTATGCCAGGTGCGCAAATTATAAAGTAAAGTATCAACCTTTTGTTTTCCTATCCAGTAGTTCCAGTAATCCATATCATGAGAAAGAGAAATAGAAAATCGTTTATTATCATCCCAATCTATTTCTCGGATAAATTGAGGTAAAGAAATGCCCATCGCATACCAGAGCATCTGACAATAGACATCAATGACGGGAATATCTATAAAATCCCATCGGTATTGCAATGATTGACGAAAATCTACTCTAGAGTTATTTTCTTCGTGCAAACTCAATATGTATTCATGCCAGCAGGAAAGAAAATAGAAGCCACTTGCGATTATATCCTTTCTAAATATAACATTTTGAGGACCAAATGAAAAAATGGGTCCTGATTGTGAAAAGAGAAAGGGAATATATTCATTGCGATAGGAATAGAAATTAACTTCATTGAGTGGATATAATTCCAGCCTGTCAAAAAATTGGGGGGTATTTTCATCAAAATAAATTTTGAGTGGATAATCCTGTCCGGTTAGCGGACCATAATATAGATGCACACCCTCTCTGCGCCTGCCATAATCAAATTGAGGATGTAGACGCAGAATGCTACAATAGGTGCGTAAAACAAACTCTGCCTTAGGAATATATCTTTGTGGCAGGTTTAATAATATCTGGATAGTGGGGTATTTTTCCATCAGGCTATAGCAACCTGTGGTTTAACCTGTTCCTTATCTTTAATTTTAACTTTGCCCTTTTGCTGAGTCTCAAGTTTTTCAGTTTCAGGAGGCAGAAGGACATTATCCAGCACTTCATTAATTTCAGATACCCAAGTTATTTGCATACCTTCCAGAATATCTTCAGGGAAATCGCTGATAGTAGGTTCATTTTCTTTAGGCAGGATGAGTTTATTGATACCAGCTCTTTTAGCGGCAAGCATTTTCTCGTTAAGACCACCAATGCCTAATATTTTACCGGTTAGGGTAATTTCTCCCGTCATCGCAATATCGTGTTTCACTTTTCTACCAGTAAATAGAGAAGCAAGAGCAGTAGTCAAGGTTATACCTGCAGAAGGACCATCCTTAGGTACAGCTCCAGAAGGGAAGTGAATATGGATGTCGTATTTATCAAACTCAGCAGGGTCTAAGCCATATTTTTCATAATTAGCTTTTAGATAACTCAGAGCTATACGAGCTGATTCTTTCATCACCTCACCTAAAAGTCCAGTAAGAATGATATTTCCTTTTCCGGGCATCTTAATTGTCTCACAGAACAGAATCTCCCCACCGAACCCGGTCCAAGCAAGGCCAGTAGATATACCTACTTCAGGTTTGCGATTAGCCATTTCCAGAGTATATACTCTTGGTCCCAGATAGTTAATTATACTTTTAGCATTAATAACCCGGGGATGAATATCACCTTTAGCTACCTCTCTGGCTATTTTACGGAAAATTGAACCAATTCGTCTTTGTAGATTACGCACACCTGCTTCTCTCACATAATAACGAATAATTTCCTGCAAAGCAGATTTTTGGAAAATAATTTTTTGGTTTTTAAGTCCATTAGCATCCTTTTCCTTGGGAATAAGGTAATGACGCGCAATCTCTATTTTTTCATTTTCCAGATAGCTATTAAATTCTATTATTTCCATTCTATCTCTAAGAGCAGGTGGAATAGTATCCAATGAATTAGCGGTAGTAATAAACATTACCTCTGAAAGGTCAAAAGGGAGATTGATATAATTATCTACAAAGCTATGATTCTGTTCAGGGTCCAATACTTCCAATAAGGCAGAAGCTGGATCACCTCTAAAATCACGCCCTAATTTATCTATTTCATCTAACATAAACACGGGATTAGCAGTGCCACTGCGTTTTATTTCCATAATAATCTTACCTGGCATTGCTCCAATATAGGTTCTACGATGACCTCTAATTTCTGCTTCATCGTGTATTCCACCTAGAGACATACGGATGAATTTACGATTTAATGCACGAGCTACCGATTGTCCAATAGAGGTTTTGCCAGTTCCTGGAGGACCAACAAAGCAGAGAAAAGGACCTTTCAAGTGTCCTTTTAGCTTCTTGACGGCAATGTATTCTAAAATGCGTTCTTTGGGCTTTTGTAATCCATAGTGGTCTTTTTGCAGAATTTGTTCTATTTTATTAAGGTCCATTCTATCCTTGCTATAAGTTCGCCAAGGCAGATTAACTATCCATTCCAGGTAATTACGGACTACAGCATATTCACTTGCTGCAGGTTGCATAGTAGCAAGACGTTCTAATTCCTCATAAGCCACATCTTTTACATAATCGGGAAGATTATTCTTTTCAATCAATTCCTTCCATTTAAGGACCTCTTTGCTGACCTCATCGCTTTCACCTAGTTCTTTTCTGATAGCATCCAACTGTTCTCGTAAATAATAACGACGCTGGTCTTCACTCATTTCCAGCTCAATGTTGCTACGAATTGTGTTTTCCAGACGCATCTTACGAATCATTTCAGCTAAACAGTTATTTAGGTATTTGAAGCGCTTTTTCAAATCTATAGCTTCCAGGATAGCTTGACGATCTTCCACCGCTAAATCCAGATTGCCTGCAATAATATCAGCTACTCTTCCAGATTGCTTAATATTATTAAGTCCAGGAATTATTTCTGGACTGATGAGGTTATTTTCCGTAGCTATTTTTTCTAGCAGTTCAATAGCAATGCTTTTATAAGCACGCACTTCAGTATCGTCATCTATAGGTTCTGGAATGCTTTCCACATCCACGATAATGAATGGTTCTCTTTGAACTGCACGCTGTAGACGGATACGAGAAGTTCCCTGCAGTAAGAGACTGATAGAGCCATCATGATTGCGTAACATCCTTAAAATAGTAACGGCACAACCAATTTCATTCAATCCCAGGTCATTAGGACTGGTTTTATCTTTATCCAGGAAAAAAGCCATAGTTTTATCCTGAGATAGAGCATAGTCTATTACTTGTCTAGACTCTTCATCCGAAACAACGAGAGGCATAAGCAGATAGGGAAACATTACTACATTATTCATATGTAGGACAGGTAGTGTTCTCGGAACTCTGTTATTTTGTTCTTCCATATAGTTATCTCCTAGTAACTAAAAAATATTAATTACAAATAAATGTAACTCTTTTTTAGATATTATACTACAGAAATAGTTAAATCCTTTTTAATATTTAATGCCTTAAACTAAAATAAGGTAAAGCACCATATTTATAATACCTATTATCAATCCCGCGATAGAAGCTGCAATAAGCAAAGGTTTATAAATATATTGTCGGAAATATCCATAAATAACTTCATTGCTAATTTTTGCGTCTAGCTGTTCCAGCTTATGTTCTACTTGAAATTTCTCTAATAGCTGTGGAATAGTTTTCCTTAAAATAAAGGAAACGCTTCTCTTTGCTGAATTAGCTACTATATTTTTTATTTTAAGCTTTAAAGAAGCAGGTAATAGAATCAGATGATCAATAAAAGAAACTTGATTCAGCACGCTAAGTCGTACCTGCTCTTCCCATTCATAAAGATAGCCCTTGTATAAGCGAGGATTTTCTGCCTGTTCCAGATAATCCTGTAGGGCATCATATATCTTCGCAAATATCTGGTCTCTTTTTCTAACAATGAGTCCTGGAGTTAACGGGATGTGACAGCCCAATATTCTTTTAGATTTAGGATTAAACAAGACCCATTTAACCATATAAGCTAGAAACAATAGCAAAGCAATATTGACTGCTACAAATATTAGAGATAGGAGAAAGTGCATAAAAACTCCTTTTATTATAATTTAAACCTGATTGAGAATATGTCCAAGTTTATTTTTCTTTGTTTTTAGGTACTCCAGATTAGTGTCTTTAGCTGGTATTTCCAGAGGAACTCTTTCAACTATTTCTAAGCCATAACCCTGTAATCCGACAATTTTTTTAGGATTATTGGTCATTAACCTGATTTTTTTAAGTCCGATATCTTTAAGAATTTGTGCACCTATACCATAGTCACGTAAGTCAGCAGGAAAACCGAGATTAAGATTTGCCTCTACGGTATCCATTCCATTATCTTGTAAATGATAGGCACGGAGTTTATTTACCAGTCCAATACCTCTTCCTTCCTGACGCATATAGAGTATCACTCCCTTACCTTCTTCGGAGATAAGCTCAAATGCCTTTTTCAGTTGTTCTCCACAATCACAGCGCAGTGAAAAAAGAGCATCACCGGTAAGACATTCAGAATGTACTCGCACCAGAGTTGGTTCTTCCTTTTTAATTTCACCCATAACGAGAGCGATATGATATTCATTTGAAATCGTATTAACATAAGTAAGGATGTCAAAATTGCCATAAACGGTAGGAAGCTTAGCTCGTGATTCACATCTGACCAATTTTTCTTTATGCCTTCGGTAATGAATAAGATCGGCGATAGTAACTATTCTAAGTCCAAATTGCTTAGCAAAAGGGATTAGGTCATCCAATCTTGCCATTTCTCCATCATCGCGTATAATTTCACAAATAGCACCGACAGGAGCCATTCCTGCCATTTTTGCTAGGTCAACTGCAGCTTCTGTGTGTCCTGCTCTTTTTAGCACTCCTCCCTTTTCTGCTAGTAGAGGAAAGATATGACCAGGACGGAGAAAATCTTCCGGTTTGCTTTCTGGGTTTGCTAGAGCACGAATAGTCTTTGCTCTGTCGCTAGCAGAAATTCCCGTAGTAGTTCCTACTACTGTATCTACTGATATAGTAAATTTAGTGCCCTGACGGTCAGTGTTATATTTAGTCATCAAGGGAATATTTAATCTTTGAAGGTCCTCAGCTTCCATAGGTACGCAAAGTAAACCTTTTCCATAAGTAATCATAAAGTTTACTTGAGCTGGTGTGATTGCTTCTGCAGCCATTAAGAGGTCCCCTTCGTTTTCTCTATTCTCATCATCAACCACTATCAGCATTCCACCACCAGCAATGATATTAATAGCTTCCTCTATGGGGCAGAATTCTATTTTATCATTAGTGTCTTGCATATTACCACTCTTCATTTTGTTCTAATATATTTTTTAAATCTTTTGCTTCAGATTCTAAACTGAAATATTGTTCCAGCCAGGAATAAGCATATTGAAAATCCTCTGGCGGTTCAACTTTTATGTCCAGATATTTACCAGAAATCGGATGAACAAATTCTAATCTCCAGGAATGCAATGCCTGCCTCTGTAGGTGGTCAGTCAATAATCCTGCAACTTTGCGCTTCATATTGTCTGGTACTAAAGTTATCACTTGTTTATGACTATTATACAATAAATCACCCAGGATAGGAGTGTTTATATGAGCAAAATGCACTCTTATTTGGTGCATTCTTCCTGTTTCAAGGCTTACCTTTACCAAAGAAAAAAAGTTATAAAAGCGGATAACTTTGTATCTAGTTAAAGCTCTACGACCTTCCTTGCTAACACACATCTTTCTGGGATTACTAATGCTGCGACTGATATTATTTTCTATGCATCCTTCAGAAGGATGAGGAATTCCACAGGTGATAGCCAGATAGGTCTTTTTTATTTCTCTACGAGAAAGCATCGTACAGAGGGCACTTTGAGTAGGGTCATTTTTAGCAATTATTATCAATCCAGAGGTCCCTCGGTCTAATCTATGAACAATTCCTGGTCTATTAATCTCTCTTCCACTGGATAAATTCTCGCCCCAACGGTAGACCATAGCATTAACCAGCGTGTGATCAGCAATTCCATAACCAGGATGCACAATCATTCCTGGTGCTTTATTGATAATTGCTAAGTCTTTATCCTCGTATACTACATCTAAGGGTATGTTTTGGGGTACAATTTCAGTGGAAGGGAGTTCAGGTATAGATATCTTTATTTCATCACCTTTCTTCAGCAGATAACTCTTTTTGACTGGGAAATTATTGACCACAACTCGGTCTTCTTCAATTAAATGTTCAATAAAAGTGCGGCTATAAAGTTCCTGCATATTTAATCCGGCTAAGAATTTATCCAGACGCATAAAATCATCTCGGTCATAGATAACCTGAACTTTATCAGACATGTTCCTCAAAAGATAGGAGGAAAACCCCTCCAGTTGGCTCACCTCTCAAATTGCGAACCATTGAACCTTTTATTATAGCTAATCTTTTATAATCCTGATCAGGAATCTTGCACTCATATATGTTATCGCCGTAACGCAAAGCATCAACTATTTTTTGGAATATCTTGCGGTCAAAATCGCTTTTAAAGCTCATATCATTAATATTCTGGATTTCGCTTAGAGAAGGATATCTCTGTCGTAAGGAATTGTTATAATAGCTAATATCTCCGTTAGATAGAGCGATGAGCACACCTTGAGGTATTAGATTTATCAACTGCTTAATTCTTTGATCCTGTTCATAAATTTTCCATTCCTTTGCCTGATCAAATCCATTTATGCTACGTAACATATTCTTTAAACTGTTCAAAAGTGCTAGTTTATCCGGGTCAAAAGAGTAATCTTCAATCGCTTTATCTATATCAACATTATATTTCCCATGAGCAATCTCATTGATTAACTTTACCACATTTTTATTAAATTTCTTAATGTTAGAAGGAATAAGATTGTAGACCACCATGCAATATATAAAGATGATAAGGGCAAAGACTATTACCGCAGTCTGAATATCATTTACCAGTGTAGTTAAATCCTGAGCATTGGTAGCTATTAATATTACGATGGTTGTTTCCAGGAGAATCAGGATTAAAATAACGGCTATAATCAGACGATATAATGATGACAGAGACCGTTTCATAATAGCTCCCTTCTTTGGGCTAAGTCATCCACTAAATTATCTAGATCCTTGGTTTTACCCATTAACACGAGAATATCTCCTTCATTTATGATATCATTAGCGCCAGGCATATCGTTGATTCTTTGTTCAATCAAGTTATGTCCTTCATCAGATACAGTTAGATAATTATATTTTATAGCGATTATATTGATTTTACGAGTGGTTGGAAGTGCAAGTTCTTGTAAAGTTTTTCCCACAAATTCCGGTGGAGCTAAAAGTTCCATAACACCCAAGCCCGTTGTAAGAGTGGTATATTCCAGAATATTTCTGGAGCTTAAGGTCTTAGCAAGTTGAGTGCCTACAATTTTTTCTGGTAGAAGAATTTTTTGCACCCCAATCAATTCTAGAATTCTTCCGTGTAGTTCATTTTCCACCTTGGCATGAATCATTCCCACTCCAATCTTTTTCAAGATAGCAGCAGTGAGAATAGATTCTTCTATATTACTTCCAATTCCCAGGATTACTGCATCCATTTCATCCAGATTTAGATTGCGTAATGCCTCTTCATCAGTAGAATTTATACATATAGCTTGAGTGACTTTCCCACTAATAGCATCTACTAATGCTTGATCCTTATCAATAGCTAAAACTTCCATTCCGGTTTCTGCCAGGATAGTGGCAACTGTCATCCCAAACCTTCCGAGTCCAATAACAGCATAGCTCGCCATATTTCCTCCTCAGCCGATGGCTATGGATTCTTCAGAATAATTAATATTGCTATATTTTCTCTTTTTAGCGAAGGCATAAATTAGGGTCAATGGACCTAATCTGCCTATATACATTAATAAAGTAATTAAAATTTTACCTGGAGATGATAAAAAAGGAGTTATTCCCCGAGACAGCCCAACAGTGCCGAATGCTGATATTGCTTCAAAAATAATATCTTCAAAACTGAAGGGCTCCACTATCATCAAAATCATAACTATAATAAAGATAAAAGTAGCGGCTAAAAGTACCAGACCACTTGCTTCTCTGAAGTTGTTATCCGGGATTCGGCGTTTAAAAACACTAATATCTTTTTTTCCTTTAAACATAGAGATAATGGCTAAAGCTAGAACAGCTAGAGTAGTTGTCTTTATTCCGCCACCAGTAGAACCAGGTGATGCACCGATAAACATTAGCACCATAGTCATCAACACCGAACTTTTAGTCAAAAGACCAGTATCAATAGTATTAAATCCTGCCGTACGTGGAGTTATAGATTGGAACAAAGAACTTAGAAAACGGTGTTTAAAGGAAAAGCCTTTCATTGTATTGTTATATTCCAGAATAAAGAATACCAGAAATCCTGCAATTATTAAAATAGCAGTTGTAGTTAATACAATTTTTGAATGAAGACTCAGTTTCCGCACTTTCTGAGGTTTAAAGAAATAACTATAGATATCCAATATAACAGTAAATCCCAGTCCTCCTAAGAAAATCAGTAGTGGGATGCCCAGACTAATTATTATACTATTTGAATACATCATCAAGCTACTGTCAAAAGGAGAAAAGCCAGCATTACAGAAAGCGGAGATGGAATGGAATATGGAATAATAGATTGCCTGCTGAATAGGGAAGTCCTGAGCAAATTTACACAACAATATAATAGCGCCCAATGCTTCTATAATAGCGGTCACTATCACAATACTCTTTAAAAGTTGGAAAATATTTATTCTTGCAGATCCGCCCATTACTTGATATATTACATTTTTAAGCTTCAAATTAATACTCCTGCCCAATAATAGAGCAAAAGCAATGGATAGAGTCATTATGCCCAAACCACCAATCTGAATAAGTAATAAAATAATTATCTGACCGAATAAGCTAAAATGTGAACCAGTAGGAAGCACCGTTAATCCTGTAACGCAAGTAGCAGAAGTAGCGGTGAATAAAGCATCAATAAAAGGTGTGACTCTATTATAGGTGGAAGAAACTGGCAACATCAATAGAATTGTACCTATAAAGATTACCAGCAGAAAACTCAATAATAAGGTTACTGGAGGATTGGTAGATAGCCATAAATATATCTTTCCTTCTGAAAAGCGGAAAAGTATAAACTGTAAAAAATAATAGGTCTGACGAATAAGTAACAAGAAGATAACGAATTTAGCATTATAGACAAAGATTATCAAACCTACTACTAACATTATTATATCAAAGATAATAGCTCCACTAATCCCTTTTCCTTCTTTGAGGAGTAAACGATTAATGATTGCTAAAGCAAGTAACAACAGGTTTGCTCCAGCAGTGTAGTTCACTACCTTAACATAATCAGTATAGTAGCTGATAACTGGCTCCAAAAATAGAACCAGTAAACTCCAAAGAGCTATCAGATAAGCTAAGATTTCTAGTACTGTTAGAACCTGTTGTAATGTCTTATTCATTTATCTATTCAGCAATCTCTCAGCAATCGCTGCAATTTTAGCTGCAATTTCATCTATCTTTTCACTGGCATCAATAACAGAAAGTATCCCTTGTTTAGCAAAGAATTCTTTCAAAGCCAGGGTCTGTTCATAAAACTCTTTAACCCTTCGGGAGATAACTTCTGGTTGATCATCCTTGCGGATGATTAATTCAGTTCCGCAAACATCACAGATATTATCTTTTTGTGGTTTATTGGAATGTATATTGTAATTCGTTCCACACGAAGGACAAATCCTTCGGGAGGATAAACGTGCTATAGCTTCATTTTCTGCCAATTCTAAAAAGAAAACCTGAAGTACTTCAAAATGTTCAACCAGATATTTAGCTTGAACCAGAGTGCGAGGAAAGCCATCAAATACTATGCCTTTTCTCTCTGGCTCCAGAGATTTTTCTACTATTTCAAAAACCAGTTCGTCTGGAACTAAATCTCCTCGTTCAATTATATCTTGCACCTTTATGCCTAGTTCTGTTCTTTGTGTTACCTGTTCTCTTAATAAATCTCCAATATTGATATGCTGGAAATTGATACTTTCACTTAACAGTTCTGCCTGAGTTCCTTTTCCACTTCCTTGAATACCTAAGAATACGAAACATTGCATATTTACTACCTCATTTTTGAACAATTATACATTGTTATGTTCATTGTCAAGTTTCTCACCTTCTAGAACAACAAAAGCAAGAGCATAATCTCTTTCATGAGAAAGAGAAAGATGAATTTGAAGAACTCCCATCTCATTCATAAGCTTTAAGGTTGTTCCACTTATTTTTAGTCTAGGTTTTCCCTGCGCTTCATTTATAACTTCTATATCCAGCCAGTTGACTTTTTCATTCCATCCTGTACCTAATGCCTTCATCATAGCCTCTTTAGCAGCAAATCGTGCAGCAAAAGAGGAAGCTGAATCTGCTTTAGCCTGGCATAATTCTATTTCATTAGCAGTGAAGATTTGAGCGATAAAGTCTGGATAGCTTGTTACCAGCTTGCGCACTCTCTCTATTTGAACGATATCCACTCCAATTCCTATAATCATTTGTCTTTGTGTTCCTTTTCCAGATTTAATAACCATTCTTTTACTTCAATTCCGCCAGCATATCCCCTTAAATCGCCATCGGTACCTACAACACGATGGCAAGGGATAATAATAGCTATTGGGTTTTTATTTGCTGCTTGTCCAACTGCTCTAGCAGCTCTGGGATTACCAATGGCAGCAGCTATATTTTTATAGCTTCGGGTTTCTCCATACGGAATACTTTGGATAGCTTTCCACACTTTTTTCTGAAAAGGAGAGCCTTCTGGTGCTATAAAAACGGTAAATTCCTTTCTTATTCCCAGAAGATATTCTAATAACTGCTCACAAGCCTTATTGAGAATGGGTGAGGGGTTATAATTATTATTAACCTCGGTAACGAAATGTATTTTTTGAACATAATTTTCGTAAGTTTCAACTTCAAGCTTTAGATTTTGATATTGCACCCATCCTCTTTGCTGTTTTTTAACTTGATTGTTTGAGTCCATATAATATTTACTTCATAAAATGAGAGCCCCGTACTCAATATCAGGAGTGTGGGGCTCTAACTTTAAGTTTTTCATAACTAAGTAGTGAATCTTCTTCGTTCTTTTATCCTTGCCGCTTTACCTTTGGCATGACGCAGATAGAAAAGTTTTGCTCGACGAACCTGTCCATAACGGACTATTTCCAACTTATCTATATTTGGCGAATGCATCGGGAAAGTGCGTTCAACTCCAACTCCATTGGATACTTTACGTACGGTAAAGGTTTTGGAGATACCGGACCCACGTTTCTGAATTACTATACCTTGAAAAACCTGGATTCGTTCTTTGCCCCCTTCTTTAATTTTATAATAGACCTTCACTGTATCCCCGGGGCGAAAATCGGGAAGGTCTGTCCTGATTTGGTCTCTGCCAATCGCTTGCAGAATGTCCATGGTTCCTCCCATATATATTCTCGGAAGAAACGCTATCCTTTCGTAGCCAGGGATAATCCTTTCGTCAAATTCACCTTTCAGTTCCGTTTATCCGTTTATTTTATGCGATCATAGCGAAAACGAAATATAACTTTGTAATATTATATCCATACAAAGTTTTTTATTAGACTGGTGATTAAATTTGATAGTTGATTTAGTTGATATTGGTTATATATTACTGGCTACAACTTATACTTGTGGAAGCATCACTTCCTGCGTTATTTCAATTGTTAAAATAGGTTTTCCAATGCAATTCTGGCTTCATTCTCTTATTCCGCTTGCAATATGAATTTGGTTAACCTATTTGTTTGGTTTTAACTCCGGTCTTCTTATCTGGGTAAAACGATGTGATTGATTTTTTGCCCATTCAGCAATCTTTTTATGATTTCCGGAAAGAAGCTCTTCTGGAACGCTTAGCTCCATCCATTTTTCAGGACGAGTGTAACAGGGAAATCCTAGTGTGCCTTCTTCCTGACTAAAGGAATCTGAATCGGCAGAATTAATATCACTCAAAACACCAGGCAAAAGTCTTGCTATACCATCAATAAATGCCATCGCAGGAATCTCTCCACCTGAAAGAAC
>Ga0265294_10000068_pt1 | contig 113375 bp, 100 predicted proteins | sample MunlanPumphouse3_FD_192504 | JGI IMG/M metagenome (GOLD analysis project Ga0265294, IMG submission 192504) | Groundwater microbial communities from a municipal landfill in Southern Ontario, Canada - Pumphouse #3 | ecosystem: Environmental > Aquatic > Deep subsurface > Groundwater | place... | reverse complement strand
GCTTCAAAACCTTCTGGAAAGCCTGCAGGACGGATGCAGCGAGCCTCTGACCGCCGTTCGAACCCTGGGGGCTCTGGGCGGAATCGTGGCCAGCCGGATCTCCCGGGAGTTTCAATTCGGCGGACCGAGCTTTACCGTTTCCTGCGAGGCGGCATCGGGCCTGAGAGCCCTCGAGATTGCCGTGCGCATGCTTCAGTCCGGAGAAACCGAGGCCATGCTGGTCGGCGCCGTGGATCTTGCCGGGGAACTTCGAAGCGTTCTGACCCAGAACGCCTGCCATGCCTTTTCGCATGGCGGTGAAATACGGCCGTTCGATGCCGAGGCAGACGGCCCGCTTCCCGGAGAAGGGGCCTCAGCCCTGGTGTTAAAGCCGCTGGACAGGGCGATTGCAGACGGCGACCGGATCTACTGCGTCATACGGGGAATGGGCAGCGCAACCGGCGGCGGGGTGGACAAGCCCGTGGTTGCCGAAGCCGCTTACCGGCGATCTCTTTCCCGCGCCATGACCGAAGCCGGAATTCAGGCTGAATCGATCCGATATGTCGAAACCCACGGCAGCGGGGTTTACGAACAGGACGCCGTCGAGGCCGGGGCACTGACCCGCGAGCTGGGGTCCGGTCAAAACGCATGCGCCCTGGGTTCGCTCAAATCCATCATCGGCCATGCCGGAGCCGCGTCCGGCCTGGCGTCTCTGGCAAAAACCGCCCTGTGCCTCTATCAGCAGGTCATCCCTCCCCTTGCCGGGTACCGGCGTTCCGGATCTTCGTTGTGGAGTGACGCCCGGTTTCACATGCCCGCCGTTCCCCAGCACTGGCTTCGAAATCAAGCAAAGGGGCCGAGAATGGCCGCCGTTTCCTCCATGACAGCGGACGGGAACTGCATGCACGCGGTTCTGGAAGAATTCGAACCTTCCGCGGATATGCAAAAAACGGTTCTGGAGCGCAAAAAACCCCTGGGGTTTAATGCCTCCGCGCTGTTTGCCCTGTACGCGGATACCGATCGCGGGCTGATCGAAGCGCTTGGGGAGCTTGAAAGCCTTGTTCAGGCCGCTTCCGCCAATACGCCGGTCGAGGCCTTGGCCCGCGCCTGGCATGAAAAAAAAGAACTGGACTGCGCCAAACCTGTGGCCGTCTGCCTGACGGCGGAGAGCATCGGCGAGCTTGAAAAATCCATTCAATCTGCAAGACAGGCGATCGAATCCCATAAGGAGATGCGGATCAACGGATCCGGCGCGGTTGCCTATACGCCCGGTCCGCTGGGCAAAAAGGGAAAAATCGCCTTTGTGTATCCGGGCTCCGGAAACCACTGGGTGGGCATGGGGGTGGACCTCGGAACCCGGTGGCCGGAGATTCTGCGCAGCATGGATGCGCGAACCCCCCAGCTCGAAGCCCAGATGAAGCCCGGATGCTATGCGCCCTGGCGCACTGACTGGGAAGGCGGCTGGAGAAGTTCTGCCCGCGAGATTCTGATTTCCGACGCTCTGAACATGATCTTCGGCCAGGTCGTCTACGGATCCGTGATGACGGACCTGATCCGCAGATTCGGAATTGCGCCCGACGCCATGATCGGCTACAGCCTGGGGGAATCCGCGGGCCTGTTTGCCCTGGGCGCCTGGCCGGACCGCAACGAGATGCTCAAACGCATGCAGAAGACGGACCTGTTCACCACCCAGCTGGCCGGATCCTTTGACGCCGCCGCAAGGTCCTGGAACCTTCCTGCCGGCCGGAAGGTCGACTGGTGCGCGGCCATCGTCAACCGTTCGGCCGAAGCGGTCCGATCCGCCCTGAGCGAACACCCTCTGGCCCGGCTTCTCATCGTCAATACTCCCGCCGAATCGGTCATCGGCGGCCACCGCCCCCATGTCAGCGCCCTGATTCAGTCCCTTCGGTGCGAGGCAATTTTTCTCGAAGGGGTGGTTTCGGTTCACTGCGACGCGGTCAATCCCGTGGCCGACGCATACCGGGCCCTGCACCTGTTTCCCGTGGCCGCGCCGGAAGGCATCGATTTCTACAGCGCGGCTCTGGGGCGACGATACAAAGTAACCTCGAATGCCGCGGCCGACTCCATTCTCAAACAGGCACAGGAAGGCTTTGATTTTACCCATCTGATCGACCGGGCCCATGCCGACGGCGTTCGCATCTTTCTGGAAATGGGGCCGCACGCCTCCTGCACGCGAATGATCGGCCGCATTCTTGAGGGGAAACCCCATCTGGCGGTTTCAGCCTCCTTCAAGGAGGAACCCGAAAGCCGCAGCGTGCTGAAGTTTCTGGCAACCCTGATCGCCCACCGGATTCCCGTGGACCTGAATTTTCTGTATGCCGATGCCGCCTTTCCGCCGGCCCTGAATGTTGCTCAAAGCACGGAAAAGCCCAGGGAGATGGTTCGCGTTATCGGCGGAAAGCCCATCGCGGTTCCGGAACTTCCGGTCTGCGCTGAAAAGTTTCCTGAACCGGTTTTTCAAAAAATTCCGGTTTCAGAACCGACGCCGCCGGAAAGCGCATCCGGTCCGCATGCAAAAACGCCCTTTTCGAACCTGATCTCGATGATGCAGGAAAACATTCAGGCCACCGCGGCGGCCCATCAGCGCTTTCTGGATTTCACTTTGGAACTGAACCGTTCCTGCGCGCGGAACCTCGCGCTTCAAAGCCGGCTTCTGGAAACCCTGTCGGCGAAACCGGATTGTGCAGGCCCACCCGTTTCCGTTTCTTCTGAATACTCGAGATCCCCGGCCCCGGCCTTTGACCGGAACCTGTGCATGGAATTTGCCGTCGGATCCCTGGAAAGGGTATTCGGGCCGGAGTTCGCTCAGGTGGACGGCTACAAGGTCCGCGTCCGCCTGCCGGACGAGCCTCTGATGCTCGTGGACCGCATTCTGTCGGTGGAGGGCGAAAAGGGCTCGATGCAGTCCGGCCGCGTGACGACCGAACACGACGTTCAGCCCGGGGCCTGGTATCTGGACGGAGGCCGGGCCCCGCTTTGCATCTCCATCGAAGCGGGCCAGGCGGACCTGTTTCTCTGCTCGTACCTGGGAATCGACAAGGTGGTCAAGGGGCAGCGGGCCTACCGCTTGCTGGATGCCAAGGTGACCTTCTTCCGGGGCCGGCCCCTGGCCGGAGAGACCATCCGGTATGAAATCGGAATCGAGAAGTTCATACGCCAGGGCAAGACCTACATGTTCTTTTTCCATTACGAGGGATGGATCGGAAACCAGCGGCTGATTCGCATGCGAAACGGATGCGCGGGGTTTTTTACCGAGGAAGAAGTCGAAAACTCCGGCGGCATCGTTCTGACAGCCGAGGAAAAAGAACCCGTTCCGGGACGAAGAGATCCGGACTGCACGCCCCTGGCGCCGATGCGGCGGGAATCCTACTCCGAGGAGGCGGTAAAGGCCCTTCGCCGGGGCGATGCAACCTGTTTCGGACCGGATTTTGCCAAAATGCGCATCTCGGAATCCATCCGTCTGCCCGAGGGCAGAATGAACCTCATCGACCGGGTTCTGGAACTGGACCCCGAGGGCGGCCGGTACGGACTCGGATCGATTCGGGCCGAGGCCGACATTCATCCGGACGACTGGTTTCTGACCTGTCATTTCATGGATGATCCGGTGATGCCCGGAACCCTGATGTACGAATGCTGCGCCCAGACCTTGAAAATCTTCATGCAGCGCTTCGGCTGGATCACGGACAGCCCGGATGTCTGCTACGAGCCGGTTTGCGGCGTGGAAAGCGTGCTGAGATGCCGGGGGCCGGTGACCCCGAAAACCGCGAAGGTGGTCTACGAGGTGGAAATCAGCCGGATGGGATATGATCCCGAACCGTACGTGATCGCCGACGCCAGGATGTACGCGGACGGGCATTTCATCGTGCTGTTCAGGGACATGACCCTGAAAATGAGCCACATCACTCGGGCCGAGCTCAAAGCGTTCTGGCAAAAACAACATATTGAAAAGCCGCAGCAACAAGCAGCGGAAAAACCGCTGTTTGACGAAGAATCCATTCTGGCCTTTGCCCAGGGACAACCGCCCTCGCAGGTCTTTGGAAAGCCCTATGCGCCTTTTGACAAGGGACGGTTCATCGCCCGGCTTCCGGCGCCTCCGTACTCCTGCATCAGCCGCATCACCCGCATCGAGCCCGAACCCTGGGTCCTCAAACCCGGCGGATGGGTGGAGGCCCGGTTCGATGTGCCGGCCGATGCCTGGTATTTCAGGGCCAACCAGGCAGACGCCCTTCCCTACTGCATTCTGATGGAAGCCGCCCTACAGACCTGCGGCTGGCTGGCCGCCTACATGGGATCGGCGCTTAAAAGCGAAAACGATTTAAAGTTCAGAAACCTCGAGGGCAGCGCCGTCTGCCATGGGAACGCGGACCGGAACTGCGGAGCCCTGACTCTGCGCGCCCGCATGACCCATGTGTCATCCGCCGGAGCGATGATCATCGAACGCTTCGACATGCAGGCGATTAGCGCCGGAGCGCTGATTTACGAGGGCGATACGACCTTCGGGTTTTTCACTTCAGAAGCCCTTTCCCAGCAGGTGGGCATTCGGAATTGTGAAAATCTTATCCACCTGCCAACGCCCCAGGAGCTTAAAAGCGCCCTTTCCGAGGTTTTTGCAGACCGGGCGCCGCTTTTCCCGAAGGATGCGGACACGGACTTTTCCGATTTTTTGGAGATGCCCGCCAAAGCCATTCGCATGATCGATGAAATTGAGGTATATATCCCTGAGGGCGGTCCGCACGGCCTGGGATTTGTCCGGGGAATCAAGCGCGTGAATCCGGACGAGTGGTTTTTCAAGGCCCATTTTTACCAGGATCCGGTGTGCCCGGGGTCTCTGGGGATCGAGTCTTTTTTGCAGCTGATCCGGTTTGCGGCTCTGAAAAGATGGCCCGGCCTGGCAAAAACCCATAACCTGGAGCTGATCGCTGATCAGGTTCACCGCTGGACCTACCGGGGCCAGATCGTTCCGGAAAACCGATGCGTGACGGTTGAAGCCGTCATCACCAGAGTTCAGGAACAGCCCTGGCCGGAAATGACGGCCAGCGGCGTGCTGAAGGTGGATGGTCTGCGCATCTATGCCATGGAGAACTTCGGGTTGCGGCTGACGCCGAAAAGTCAATGATTTACATTAACTATTTTGGTTTAATATCTTGTTTTAAAAGGTTTTGCTGAAATAACGAAGGACGTTGAATTCAAGCCATGCGCTATCAAAATGTATTGATTGAGGCCCTTGGATACGAGCTGCCCTCCAGAGTGGTGACATCCGAAGACCTCGAAGACCGGCTGGAACCGCTTTACAAGTCCCTGCGGTTTCAGAAAGGCCAGCTGGAGGTGATTACCGGCGTACAGGAGCGGCGTTTCTGGAAGCCGGGGTTCCAGATGAAGGACGGCGCCGTCGCTGCCGGAAGAAAGGCCCTTGAAGAAACCAACGTATCTTCTGATCGCATCGGCATGCTGATTTTCGGCGGGGTCTGCCGGGATCATGTGGAACCGGCCACGGCCTGCGCCGTGGCCCATGAGCTTGGGCTCGGGCCGGAAACCCAGATCTATGATGTTTCCAACGCCTGCCTGGGCGTTTTAAACGGCATGGTTCAGGCGGCCAACGCCATCGAACTGGGACAGATCGAAGCCGGCCTGGTCGTCTCCTGCGAATCCTCCCGGGAAATCATCGACAACACCATAGCGCGTCTGCTGGCCCATCACGACATGAACCTGTTTCGCAAAACCGTTGCCACACTGACCGGCGGCTCGGGGGCCGTGGCGGTTCTGCTGGTTCACAAATCCCTTTCACGCGGCGGGCACCGGCTTCTGGGCGCAACGGCCAGAAACGCATCCCGGCACCACGGGCTCTGCCTCTGGAGCCCCATGACCGAAATCGCTCCCAGAGGAGAAATGGCCCTGGAAACCGATTCAGCGGCGGTCCTTCAGAACGGCGTGATTCTGGGGCAAAAGACCTTCGACGCCTTTCGCAAAAACCTCGGTTGGAGCAAGGATCTGCCCGACAAGATCATCTGCCATCAGGTGGGGGCGACCCATCAGCGCTCCATACTCAAGGCCCTGGACATTCCGGTTGAAAAGGATTTCACCACCTTTGCCTACCTGGGCAACATCGGAACGGTTTCCCTTCCCATTACCGCGGCCATCGCCGATCAGCGCGAGTTCCTGCTGCCCGGCGACCGGGTGGGATTTCTGGGCATCGGAAGCGGGCTGAACTGTCTCATGCTGGGAATCGAATGGTAACTCCATGACGCCCAAATCCATCGACATTTCCCCTTTCAGGCGTCTGTATCCGTTTGAATCCCATTTTCTTGCGCTAAGGGGGATGCGCCTGCATTATCTGGATCAGGGCGCCGGCGAGCCGGTTCTGATGGTGCACGGAAATCCCACCTGGTCCTTTTATTTCCGCGGCCTGATTCAAAGGCTGTCCGAAAAATACCGCGCCATCGCGCCGGATCATTTCGGGTGCGGTCTTTCCGATGTTCCGTCCGAAGACAGCTACGATTACCGGCTTCACAGCCGGGTTCAGGATCTGGAGGCCCTGATCGATGCCCTGAAACTTGAGCAGAAGCTCACCCTGATTCTTCACGACTGGGGCGGCATGATCGGCATGGCCTTCGCCCTGAGGCGTCCCGAAAGGATCGGCCGCATCATTCTGACCAATACGGCGGCGTTTCCGCCTCCGGATAACAAACCCATTCCATGGCGGCTGAAGCTGATTCGGAATTTCCCCTTCTGGGCCACCCCGGCGGTCCTGAAATTCAACCTCTTTGCCAGGGCCGCCCTGATCATGGCGCCGGCCAAACGGCTTTCTTCAGAGGTCCGCGCGGGCCTGATCGCGCCCTACAACAGCCCTCGAAACCGCCTGGCGACCCTGCGGTTCGTCCAGGACATTCCCCTGGCGTCTTCGGATCCGAGCTATCCCCTGCTCAAATCCGTGGACGCAGACCTTCATCGGCTCTCGGCAATTCCCATGATGATCTGCTGGGCGATGAAGGATTTCGTCTTTGACGCGGATTATCTGGCCCAGTGGCGTCTCCGTTTTCCCAAAGCCCGGGTGCATGTCTTTCCAGAGGCCGGGCACTACCTGCTCGAAGATGAGCCGGAAGCCGTCGGATCTCATGTAATGGATTTTTTGAATCAGAACCCTTTAACCCCATAGTCGAATTACTGCGATGAATGACGATTTTGTCAATGTTTCCATGTACCTGAAAGACAACGCTCAGGAATTTCCCTTTCGCCGGGCCGTGGTTTATTCAGCGGGCCGCGATGCGGCCGGAAGAACGACCTACGCGCACCTGACCTTTCAGCAGCTGGACCGGGAATCCGACTGCCTGGCCCACGGGCTTCACGAAGCCGGAATCGTTCAGGGCACCCGTACCATCCTCATGGTCCGGCCCGGCCTGGAGTTGTTCGCCCTGACCTTCGCGATGTTCAAGGTCGGCGCCGTTCCGGTCATGGTGGACCCGGGCATGGGAATCCGGCGCATGCTGGCCTGCTTTGCGGAAGGCAACCCAGAGGCCTTTATCGGCGTTCCGGCCGCCCATGCCCTTCGAGTGCTCCGTCCGGGATTTTTTAAATCCGTCAAGATTCCGATCACCATCGGAAAACGCTGGTTCTGGGGAGGCCTGACCCTGGCCCAGATCCGCAAGACTCCCTGGACGCCCTTTCCGGTGGCCCGGACTCAAAAAGAAGATACGGCCGCGATTCTGTTCACCACGGGCAGCACCGGTCCGGCCAAAGGCGCGATCTACACGCACGGCATCTTTGACGCCCAGGTGAACTGCATTCGGCGTCTGTTCGATATCGGTCCGGATGAAATCGATCTGCCCACCTTTCCGCTTTTTTCCCTGTTTGATCCGGCGCTGGGCATGACCGCGGTGATTCCGGACATGGACCCGACCCGGCCCGCCCAGGTCAATGCGGAAAAAATCATTCAGGCCATCGAAGATCACGGGGTCACCAACATGTTCGCCTCCCCTGCCCTGCTGAGCCGCGTGGGCGCTTATGCAAAATCCTGCGGCATTCAACTGCCCTCGGTCCGCAGGGTGGTCTCGGCGGGCGCTCCGGCATCTCCGGACAATATCAGCCAGTTTTCCGAAATTCTTAGCGAAGACGCCGAGATCTTCACGCCCTACGGCGCTACCGAAGCCATGCCCGTCCTGTCGATCGAAAGCCGCGAGATTCTTTCCGAAACCGCCGATTTGACCCGCCAGGGATTCGGCGCCTGCGTAGGGCAGCCGGTCGAGGGCGTGGATGTGCGCATGATTGAAATCACCGATGATCCCATTGCCGAGTGGTCGAACGATCTGGAAATCGGCGAGGGCGAAATCGGTGAAATTACCGTCAAGGGAAATGTCGTCACACCGGGGTATTTTCAGAGACCCGAAGCCGATGCGCTTGCCAAAATGAGTGATGGGGATGGAATCCGGCACCGCATGGGCGATCTGGGTTGGCAGGATAAAAAAGGCCGCATCTGGTTCTGCGGCCGGAAAAGCCACCGGGTGATCACCGAAACCGGCCCCCTGTTCACCATTCCCTGTGAGGCGATTTTCAACCAGCACTCAGGCGTGCTGCGAAGCGCCCTGGTCGGCGTGGGCGAAAAGCCCCGGCAGGAGCCGGTCATCTGCATCGAACTCAAACCCGAAGCGCGCGGTCTGGGCAGAAACCAGCTCACCCGCGAACTGCTGGAACTCGGCCGCCAGAACATTCTGACCCAGTCCATCGATGCAATCCTGTTCCACAAGGCCTTTCCCGTGGATATCCGGCACAATTCAAAAATATTCCGGGAAAAACTTGCCGTATGGGCCGCAAAACAGCTGAAAAAGAAGGGGCTTTCATGACAGGGCGCCAGTCGCCGGTCTCGCTGGTCACCGGGGGCGGCGGATTCTTGGGCCTTGCCATCGTCCGGTGCCTTTTGCGGCAGAATACCAGGGTGCGAAGCTTTTCCCGAAAAAACCATCCGGAACTCGAACGCCTGGGCGTGGAACAGGTTCAAGGCGACCTGCGCGATCCGGAGTCGCTGATTCCGGCCTGCCGGAATGCGGACCGGGTGTTTCACACGGCTGCCAAAGCCGGCGTGTGGGGAGACTACCAGGACTACTACGAGACCAATTGTCTGGGCACTGAAAATGTGATTTCAGCCTGCCGGCGCTGCCGGGTTTCCCTGCTGATTCACACCAGCTCGCCGAGCGTGGTGTTCACCGGTAAGGACATGGAAGGCGCGGATGAGTCGGCCCCCTACCCGGCGCGCTTTCTTTCCCATTATCCTGAAACCAAGGCCATGGCCGAACAGGCCGTCATACAGGCTGCCCGGGATTTGAGGACGATGGTTCTGCGGCCGCATCTGATCTGGGGTCCGGGCGATCCCCATCTGACGCCCCGCATTCTGGCACGGGCAAGGCGCCTCAGGCGGGTGGGAAACGGCCGGAACAGGGTGGATGTCACCTATATCGACAATGCGGCCCATGCCCACCTGCTGGCCGCCGAACGGCTGGCTCAGAATTCAAGACTTTCCGGCCGGGTGTATTTCATCAGCCAGGGAGAACCGGTGCTGCTATGGGAGATGGTCGACCACATTCTCAAGGCCGGCGGACTTCCTCCTGTTCGGGGAACCATTTCCCGCAGGGCGGCGCAACGCATCGGCGGAGTTCTGGAAGCAGTTTACAGAACCTTTCGCATCCGCTCGGAACCCATGATGACGCGATTTGTCGCCGACGAACTGGCATCCTCCCACTGGTTTGACATCAATGCGGCCAGAAGAGATCTGGGTTACGCTCCGCAGGTCAGTATTGAAGAAGGGCTCGAAAAGCTCGCGGATTACCTGAAACGCGGGAAACATTGACGTCTCTGGTTTGAATTGAATCGGTCAGGGTTTCAGCGTACGTCGCAATGAGGAGGAATGCGATGCATCACAGAAACCGGACTGGTTCCAAAGCCGTCTTCAGTCTGGCAGGGCGTTGTAGAAATACAGCATGAGGTCGGACCGGGTGATGATTCCCACCAGTTCATCATTTTCAACCACCGGCAACCGTCCGATATCGTGCCTGACCATGATGTGAACCGCCTGCATGGGAGTTTTGTCCGGCGAAATGGTCAGAACATGGCTGCTCATAAAAGCCTTGACCGGAGAACGGTTCAGCTGAGCCTCGTTGCGGACCTTTCGAAAATCCCGCCGGGAGATGATCCCGGCCAGCTTACCATGGTCGAGAACCGGCATGCCCGTACTTCCCGTGCGCCGCAGAATCGAAGCCACCTCGGCCATGAAGGTTTCGGAACTGACCGTAACCACGGGATGGGACATCAGATCGCGGATCATAATGGACGAGCTGGGAGCGTTCCGGACCAGATCCTTTATTTTCGCTTCCACCTCGTCCAGCGTCATGCCCCGGATCATCGCGGAACCGGCCACCGAATGCCCGCCGCCGCCCAGATGACGCATGATGTCCCCCACATCGATGCTCTCGATTTCGCTCCGTCCGATGACAATACACTTGGATCCCTGATTGACGGAAAAAATCCCAAACGCCGCCTCCACATTCAGAATCTCGCGGTACATCTGAACCACCACGGCCAGATTGCCCACATGGCCCTCGATCTCCGCCTTGGCGATGCCGATATGACAGCCGTCGATCGGAATGCGGTCTGCGTCCCTGAGCAGGGAAAACAGGATGTTCTTCTGCTTTTCTCCGTAAGCCGGCCTCAGAATCGACTGAAGGACCTTGAGATCGGCCTTCCGTTCAAGCAGATATGCGGCGGCATGGGCGTCTTCGGCCGTCGACGAGAGAAAGGTCAGGTTCCCCGTATCTTCGTAAAGCCCCACGAGAAACAGTGTGGCCTGAATCGGCGTAATGACCTTGTTCTCCTTCATCATCTGGCGGACCATCAGGGTGATCGTGGCGCCCGTGGCGGCTTCGCACCGCCAGTCTGCATCGATGTCGGATCCTTCCATATGGTGATCCCAGAGATGAATCTCAAGATCCTTGCGCTCCCGCAGCGCCTCCATTCCATCCAGGCGGCTCCAGTTGTTGGTGTCCACGACGATCAGGCGTCGCACCTGATTCAGGTCGACTTCCTCGGGGGAACGCATGTCAAACAGATCCTTGTGGAGCGACAGAAAGGCCTTGATATTGGAATTGACGCTTCTGGGAAGCACGGGGACCGCATCCGGATACAGAACCGTGGCCGCCACCATGGACGCCAGCGCATCGAAATCGGTGTTTTTATGCGTCGTTACGATCTGCATTTTTCAAATCGTCCGGTTTTTCATCCGCGCTGTTCTGATCCCATGCCGTCACCTGAGGGGGCGCCTTCCGGCCATTCTCGTATCCCAGCATGAGCCGCTGCTCGGCGCTTTTGGCGTCGTATTCCAGCTGCAGCCGGTATTTATCGATCTCGATGTTGCTTTCGATGGTTTTTTTGGCCAGAAGATACCTCAGATAAACCAGCCAGGTAAGCAGCAGCACCATCACCACGCCGATTCCCAGAAACACCCATCGATACCGGGTCAGGGTTTCAATTCCGACCCGCCCGACATAGGTAATCAGATTGGGAATCACCCAGTAAAGGAAGACCCCGAAGAAAATAAAAAAACCGATGGTAAAAATATTCAGCCGGGCAACCTTGGAAAAAATCTGTTCGAGCCGGGGCCTCCCCTTTAAATCTTCGGGGTCTTCGGCTTTTTTCTCATCTTCATGCCCGTAAAACAGGACGACATAGGCCTTGACAACAAAGCCCAGCAGCAGAATCGCTCCCACTGGAACGCCGATGGCGGCCACAAACCAGGCCCGAAACGGGAAGGGTTCTTCTTTGGTGACAAGCCGGACCTGATACTTCTCCAGAGGTCCGAAGGTTCTTTCAAAATAATACCGGTTAAAATCGGTCAGGGTTTTTCCGTCGGCCTCATAGATCAGGGCGCCGTTACTGTCAATTACTTCCAGCGTGGATTTCTTGCCGGATTTGATCACCGCAACCGAAAGGATCTCCAGTTCGATCAGAAACAGGCCGATGAGAATGATGACAAACAGGCTCTTATTTTCACCGATCAACGACAGAATGCTTTTGTTTTTTGACATGGTTTCCGCTCTCGTATTTTTTTCCGGACGCTCAATCGAATTAGATAATTAACACAAGCCGCCTTGCATATTCAAGGCATAAAAACAGCGCGTGATATATGCCGCATCCGCGTTCTGACGGGGCTTCACCGGCCCCATCGGTTTTCATGGGCGTTTCGGGAAGATATCATTTGACAAGCAAACGGGCAAAGCGTTAATCAGCACATGGTTTTTTAAAACCGGCATTTAACAGACTGCGAATCCAAACCGAAGCATAAAGACCGGTCAGGACCATTTAACCTCATCTCATTTTTCGGGAGCGGATCTCAATGGGAAGCAAAGCGATCATCTCGGTTTTAGGTCCGGATCGACCCGGCATACTAGCCGCTGTTTCAAAGCTGCTTTTAGAACTGGACTGCAACATCGAAAACGCCCGGCAGACCATTCTTCAGGGAGAATTTGCGGGCATTTTCATCGCGTCCATTCCCCAAGGCTTAAAGCCCGCGGAAATCAATAACCGCATGCAGGCAGCCCTCAGTCCGATGGACCTGACCGTTCATGTCAAGAACCTCTCGCTTACCCCCTTTGCGGCCGGCTGCGCCTGCGAACCCTTTGTCATCACCACCCAGGGGCCGGACCGCAAAGGACTCGTGGCCGGCATCACCCGCATTCTGGCCTGTTACGGCGTCAATGTAACCAACCTGCAGGCGGTATTCCGGGGCGGGAATGATCCGGAGGGAAACGTGATGATCTACGAGGTGGACATTCCCGCCGACATCGACAGTCAGGCCCTTTATGCGGATCTTCGCAGCGGCGCCCAGGCGCTGGAGCTGAGCATCAGCATTCAGCACCGCAACATTTTTGAAGCCCTCAACAGGATTTAAGCCATGCTGACCGACCGGGAAATTCTTTCCACCATTGCCATGCTGAAAAATGAGCATCTGGATGTGCGAACCGTGACTCTGGGAATCAACCTGATGGACTGCGTCTCCGATGACCTGGGCCGGTTTCTGAACAATATCCGCAATAGAATCCTCGGCAGGGCCGGCGATCTTGTCCGGGTCTGTGATGCGGTAGGAGAAAAATACGGCATTCCGGTGGTCAACAAGCGCATCGCCATCAGTCCGGTCGCGGTCGCCGGAGCCCGTTTTTCCCCCGAGGAACTGGTGGCGGTAGCCAGAGCCCTCGATGCCGCGGCATCCGAGGTGAACGTGGATTTTATCGGCGGTTTTTCAGCCCTGGTGGAAAAAGGCGCGGCCCGTGGCGACAGCGCCCTGATGGAAGCCATTCCCCAGGCTCTGGCCGAGACGCAGCGGGTCTGCGCATCGGTGAACGTGGCTTCCAGCAAGGCGGGCATCAACATGGACGCCATTCTGAAAATGGGCGCCGTCATCAAAAAGGCCGCGGCCCTTTCGGCAGATCGAGACGGCCTTGCCTGCGCCAAGCTTTGCGTATTTGCCAACATCCCTCAGGACATTCCCTTCATGGCCGGCGCGTATCTTGGAATCGGAGAGGCTGATGCGGTGATCAACGTCGGCGTCAGCGGACCGGGAGCGGTGAAAAAGGCGATCGATCGGGCCATGGCTTCGGAAGCGGATCTGAACCTGGGGCGTATTTCCGAAATCATCAAAAAAACGGCCTACAAGGTGACGCGTGTTGGAGAGTTGATCGGAAGAGAGGTGGCGAAAAACCTGAATATCCGTTTCGGAATCGTGGACCTTTCACTGGCCCCGACTCCGAACGTGGGCGACAGCGTCGGCGAAATTTTTCAGAGCCTCGGGCTCAGAAGCATCGGCGTTCCGGGAACCACCGCAGCCCTGGCCCTGCTAAATGATGCGGTGAAAAAAGGCGGGGCCTTTGCAAGCTCCCATGTGGGGGGATTAAGCGGCGCTTTTATACCGGTCAGCGAAGATCTGAACATCTCCGAGGCTGTCCGGAACGGGTATCTGACGCTGGAAAAACTGGAGGCCATCACCAGCGTGTGCTCGGTTGGGCTGGACATGGTGGCGCTTCCCGGAGACACCTCCGAGGAAACCCTGGCGGCCATCATCGCGGATGAAATGGCCATCGGCGTGATCAACCGGAAAACCACCGCCGCCCGGCTGATTCCGGTTCCCGGCAAAAAAGCCGGCGACAACGCCAGCTTCGGAGGCCTGCTGGGACAGGCAACCATCATGGCGGTCACCGATGCCAGGGACAATGCCTTTGTCCGTATGGGCGGAATGATTCCGGCGCCCATTCAAAGTCTGACCAATTGATCTCAACCGGATAGAATTATTCCAGGGCCGAGAGCACCGCCTTCATGAATGCCGGCAGATCATCCGGCCTTCGGCTGGTGATCAGGTTGCCGTCCACCGACACCTCCTGATCCACCCATTTTGCGCCGGCATGAACCATGTCGTCCTTGATTGAAAAAAAGGAAGTCGCCGTACGGCCTTTCAGAATATCCGCCGAGGCCAGAAGCCATCCGGCATGACAGATGGCGGCCACCGCCTTTCCGCCCTGAAAAACCTTTCGAACCAGCTTCACCATCGAAGGGTGACGGCGCATGTGGTCGGGCGCATAGCCTCCGGGTATGATCAGGACATCGACATCGGCCGGTGAGATCTGTTCGGCTGAGAACTCCACGCACACCGATGTTCCATATTGTCCGACATAATCCCAGGCGCTTCCGGATCCGGCCTTCAGCACCTTGACTCCGGCCTCCTTGAGGCGGTAGTACGGATACCAGAATTCCAGATCATTGAACATATGCTCCACCAGAATAACCGCTGTCTTTCCGATCACTGCCATTGTCCGCGTCCTCCTTGTAGCACGATAATATGAATCAGCAGCCCTTTTCCCCGAACTGCCGGATTGAGAGAGGCCTCATGCGAAAGAGCCCCCCATCATCAGGGTTCCAATGCCGGGCTGTGGGAAAACCACCAGCCGATAGCGGAGTCGTCGCTGTCGTCGAACGCCCTGCCGTCGTATTCAAACGCAAGACAGCCGACCGCTTCGGGCAGTTTGAAGGTCCGGTTAAACCTGATGTCTTCCAGCGGTTTCATATGACCGGAATTCACCGCCAGCAGACTTTTTTGAAGCACCTTGCCGGAATCATCTGTAAAATAAACATAAATCCGGAAATGCTCCAGACTCGAATAATTATACACCAGATGTGAGGCAAAACGGATGTCGCCGGCAATAGCTATCTCCTGGCCTTGAATTTGGCACTGGGCCATCAGATTGATGTCCCGGGAACCCCAGTTGATTCCGGCCGCGCCGTTTTTCTTCAGGCATATCCGGTCCTGGACCGTTACATACTTTCCGACGGCGACCCTCGGAGTCCACTGGCAAGCGGCCAGGGACAGAATCGCCACGATCGGAATCAGAGAGCGTATTATTCTGTTTGCGGATCGATCTTCATGGGTGTTCATGGAATTTCCTCAAAAGCATTGTGCGCTTCAATCAGGGTCGCATATTCCGCTACAAGATATGCCTACACTGCATTTTTAACATCTTGTTATATTTATATTTTTTTATATATGACGTATTCGGGCCGCGTGTCAAGTCAAATTGCGCCCCTGCATCAGGAAGTCGCCGGTTCCGAACGCAGCGTCACACGAAGAATCTCGCCGGGACGCCACAGGCGCATGCGCGGTCCCCAGGCGCCGGCGCAGCGGGAGACGGTCCTGTCCGCCGCGGGTATGCCCGCTGAGCATCCGGTCCGCGTCGATCCATACTTTCGGGAAACCTGAAGAATCAAAAGGCACGGATGCGGCCCGCCAGAATACATAAATATGCATCAGCGCGACCAGGGTCGTCAAAATCGCTCCGAACACAAACTCTCCTGCCCGCTTATCCGTGCCAGGCCGAACCCGCCCTATGCCGGCTCGATGTGAATCTTTCCTCTGGCGGATTTGATCCGTCCGCGCCGGGTTTTGCGCTCAAGGCGTTTTTCCTGAGAACCGACGGTCGGCCGGGTGGGTTTGCGTTTTCTGGGTGATTGGGCGGCGGTTTGAATGAGCTTCTGAAGACGCATTAAGGCGTCCTCCCGGTTCTGATCCTGGTTGCGGTACCGCTGGGCCTTGATGACAATGACCCCCTCGCCGGTAATGCGTTTGTCTTTGAGCATTAACAGCCGGTCCTTGTAAAAATCCGGCAGCGATGAGGCGCGAATGTCAAAGCGCAGGTGCACCGCGGTGGAGACCTTGTTGACATTCTGACCTCCCGCGCCCTGAGCCCGGATGGCGCTGATTTCAATCTCGTTGAGTGAAATGGCCACGGTTTCTGAAATCTGGAGCATCATTCATGTTTCGCCTGAGTTGTGTGGATCGGATGACAGCGTTGCTTTCAGATTGTTCTGACAAATAATTTTCTCCTTTGCAGGCAACAATCGCAAGCGGAAAATGACGTTGAATTCTGATTTCTGTTTTTCAGCGCTCTGTTAAAACAGATCGGATGTGATATAGTAGGCCTCAAATTGATGCGCTCTTCCGCACATTGAGCAAAGATTGAAAAATTGAGGATGGATGCCGAATGAACCGTAAAATCGTCAACAAATCCGTGCTGATTCTGTTGGTCATTTTTATTTCAGCGATCTTTTTTTCCATGATTCGTGATTTTCTGATGGCCCTGTTTCTGGCCGGGCTTTTCAGCGCGCTGCTCACCCCGATCTACAAGCGGTTTGCAAACTGGTTCGGCGGCCGCCGTTCCCTGGCCTCTCTGACCACCGTGGGGCTTATGGTCTTTTTTGTCCTGCTGCCGCTGGGCGCTTTGATGGGAATCGTCACGGCCCAGGCCATCAGCGTCGGCAATTCCGTCAAGCCCTGGGTGCAACGGCAGATCGCCCAGCCCGATGCGTTTTTCAAGCTGCTGGAATCCATTCCGTACTGGGACCAGATCGTTCCCTACCGGGACACGGTTTTCCAGAAAGCCGGAGAAATGGTCGGCAGCATCAGCAGATATCTGATCAACAGTCTGTCTTCTGCCACCGTTGGCACAGTGCACTTTCTGTTCATGACCTTTGTGCTGCTCTACGCCATGTATTTTTTCCTGAGGGACGGCAAAAAGCTGGTCCAGCAGGCGCTGTACTACCTGCCATTGGGCGACAAGGACGAGCAGATCCTGCTGGCCCGTTTTACCTCGGTCGCCCGCGCCACCCTGAAAGGAACGGCTGTCATCGGCATTCTTCAGGGCGCTCTTGCCGGACTCGCCTTTGCCGTTGTCGGCATACCGAGCGCGGTTTTCTGGGGCGTCATCATGACGGTCCTGTCCATTCTGCCGGGAATCGGCACGGCCCTGGTCTGGGTTCCGGCAGCCGTCATTCTGGGCGCGTCGGGTCATATCCTCAAAGCCGTCGGTCTGGCGGTCTTCTGCGGTCTGGTGGTGGGAAGCCTGGACAATGTACTGCGTCCGGCCCTGGTGGGCAAAGACACCCGGATGCATGAACTGATGGTCTTTTTGAGCACGCTGGGCGGCATCATGATGTTCGGCGTGGTCGGATTCATCATCGGCCCCATCATCGCGGCGCTCTTTATCTCGGTCTGGGAGATCTACGGGGTGATGTTTGCCGATATACTTCCGGGCGCCGATGCTCCGTGGTGTGAACCATCCGATCAACCGAAGACGGACGATATCTCCGATAACACCCGTGATGAAGAATAATCCGGTCCGCACTTTCAAAGCATTACGAACCCTTTGATCGCGCATTCAAAACAGGTTTTAATCCATTTGAATATTTTCTATAATACCGTTTTAAATATTACGAACCCGAACTTTCAGGAGGAAACATGGCGCTTTTGATCAGGGAAGACGAGGTCAGGCAGGTTCTGACCATGCAGTCGGCGGTGGAAGCCGTGGAACAGGCGATGAAGGAACACGCGCTGGGGCTGGCCGTCAATATTCCCCGGGAGCGGACCCGGATTCAAAAAGGCGCCCTGCACATTCTTCAGGGCGCCGTGGAAAGCTGCGGGGTTTTCGGATACAAGGCCTATACATCCACACGGGAGGGAATCCGTTTTCTGGTTTATCTGTACAACAGCCTGAGAGGAAAACTTGAAGCCGTGATCGAGGCCGATTATCTGGGCATGATTCGAACCGGCGCGTCCGGCGGCGTGGCCGCAAGATGGCTGAGCCGTGAAAATTCGAAAACCGTGGGCATGTTCGGCGCCGGATGGCAGGCGCACGGCCAACTCGAAGCCCTGTGCTGCGTGCGGAACATCGAAACCGCCCGGGTGTTCGCCCGGAATGTCGAAAAACTGGAGGCCTTCTGCAAAAGCCGGTCGGAAAAGCTCGGCATCGAGGTCATTCCCTGCCTGTCGGCCCGCGAGGCGGTTTCAGGCGCGGATATCATCGTCACCATCACCACCGCATCCAAGCCCCTGTTTTCCCACGAATGGGTCGAAAAGGGCGTGCACATCAATGCAGCGGGCTCAAACGCCCTGATCCGGGCCGAACTGGATGAAAAGACCCTTCAAAAGGCCGACATCGTTGCTGTAGACGCAAAGGATGTGGCGCAAAGAGAATGCGGAGACCTTCTGCCCCTGGTGGAAAAGGGCCGGATTCACTGGGGGCGGGTTTTCGAGCTCGGAGAAATCATCGCCGGCAGAGCGCCGGGCCGGACCCGTGATGAGCAGATCACGATCTTTGAATCCCAGGGAATGGCGATTCAGGATCTGGCCGTCGGCGCCTGTGTGCTTCAGGCGGCTCGTGAAAAGGGGCTTGGAATCGATCTTCCCATCGGCGCCTGAAATTTGGATCATATGGCCTTTTCAAAAATTTTCTTAACCAGAGCCTTCCTATCCGGCAATGTTGCCGGGCATTCAAGAATTCAGGCCGTATGAACGCGACGGACCATTCGCTGATCAACCGTCCCATCTCCGAGTTGATCTATCATATCGCCGTTCCGGCCAGCGTCGGAATTTTCTTCAACACCCTGTTCAATGCGATCGACACCTACTGTGCCGGGCTGATCTCCACCCAGGCCCTGGCTGCGCTCTCATTGTCCTTTCCCATCTTCTTTCTCATTCTGGCCGTGGGCAGAGGGTTTTCCATCGGCGTCACCGCGCTGATCGCAAACGCCATAGGCGCCGGAGACGCTTCCGGCGCAAGACGGTTCGTTGTTCAGGGAGTGCTCTTCGGACTTCTGGCCGCGATCGTTCTGGCAATGGCGGGCATTTATCTTTCTCCGGTTCTGTTTAAATTCCTCGGGGCCTCGGGTTCCTACCTGGCGCTGAGCATCGGCTACATGGGAACGATCTTTCAGGGATGCATCTTTTTTCTGCTCAATCATATGTTCAACGCCATTCTGACGGCCCGGGGCGACACCCGCACGTTTCGAAACTTTCTGATTCTCGGATGTCTCGCCAACGGCGCCTTGAATCCCTGGTTCATCTTCGGAGGTCTCGGAATTCCGGCCATGGGCGTTGTCGGCATCGCACTTTCCACGATCCTGATTCAATCGGCCGGGTGCATCTACCTCGGATACCGGGTGCATCAGACCGGCCTGGTTTCGGGACTTCAGGCAAAAGAGCTGGCCGTCGATCTCTCCGCTTTTCGAATGATCGCGGCTCAGGGCGCCCCGGCGGCCTTCAACCTGATGACCATCGGCATCGGCGTCTTTATCATCACCTATTTCATCAGCCCGTTCGGAAAAGAGGCGGTGGCGGCCTACGGCATTGCCGTCCGCATCGAGCAGATCGTTCTGCTGCCGGCCATCGGTCTGAACGTGGCCGTGCTGACCCTGACGGCTCAGAACAACGGGGCCGGACGCTTTGACCGCATATTTGAGGCCCTTCGAACCAGCCTTTATTACGGAGGCTGGTTCATGGCGCTGAGCGCCGCGCTGATGCTGATCTTCTCCCCGGCCCTGATGGGTATTTTCACCCGGGACCCCGGAGTGATTGCCGCCGGAACCGCCTATCTTCGCATTGATGCCCTGGCCCTCTACGGATACGTGGTGCTTTTCCTGAACATGGGCACGCTTCAGGGGCTCAAAAAACCGATGTTTGTCATGTGGATGGGACTGTTCCGTCAGGTGGTTCTGCCAATAACGCTCTATTACCTTCTGACGCGGATTTTCAACCTGGGTCTGATATCGATCTGGTGGGGCATTCTGGCCATCACCTGGACGGCCGCGCTCATCGCCCATCTGTACACCCGCCGGATGCTGAAAAGGCTTTTTCCGGACAGTTCGGCCTGGGTCTGATTCCCATCTCTCCGAATGCCGTCAGAAGGTGGTTTGAACGATCTCGATAATCCGTTCCCTGTCGTAAAACCGGCCCCTTCCGATTCCCGGACACTGGGCCGCGGTTTTTTTCCAGGCCTTCAGGGATCGCAGATTGGAAAACCAGAAGGGAAAGGCGCGGCACTGATGGGGACGAACCGGATAGATCCGGCATCCGTTTTCGTAGAAATGGCACCTTCCGTCGGCATGCTCGCGGATGCTGTAGCTGTCGCGGAACGCATAAAGATGTTCCTGAATCAGGCGGTCTGCCGGAATCGCCAGAAATTGGCGAATGGCATCGATTTCCCGATCCGAGACATAAATCGTGCCGGGCGCGCCGGTGCAGCAGACCCCGCACTGAAGGCATTCAAAATAAAGCCCTGCATCAAAAAAATAGCTTTGTTCGTATTCTCTCGCCACTCTTTTTCCCTGGTCCCAGGCCCGCTAAAAAATAGAAACGCATGAACGCAGAGAGCCGTTCTTGCGCTACCGTGAACGGCCCCTGCCACCCAAATGATTTATAAGATCAGAAATCTTGCTGGTTTTTGTACAATATCCGGGCTGTCTATTTCACAATCATATTGTTTTTCACGGATGTGACCCCTTTGACGCCGCGTGCTATTTCCACCGCTTTATCGGCGGTCTGTTGCGAGTCAACAAAACCGCTCAGTTGAACGGTGCCCTTGAAGGTTTCAACGCCGATCTGAAATGATTTGAGAAAAGCATCCGCTGCGAGAAGAGATTTGACCTTGGTCGTAATGACCGAGTCGTCAATGTACTCACCGGTGCTTGACTGTTTGGATGTCGATGCGCAGGCCGCCAGGCTGGCGATCAGCATTACTACAAAAAAACAGCGGACAAAAACATGGCTCTTTTTCATGGCGGTTCCTCCTTTACGCTAGTATGCAATCTGTTGTTTGATGACGACACCCTTCATGCTGAAGGGGCCGCAGACTCCGGCAAATTCATTCCGCCCCTGCGGATCGCCTTTTTTTGCGAATGCATCATTTTTTCCGGCAGGTTCTCAGGTCCTTACGCTCGTCCTCGTCCCTGAATTACCTGGACCATCCCCGCGACGAGGGCGATGACCAGGAGAACGTGACGGATGACGCCGATGATGAAGAGGATCATGCCGTTATAACCGAGCATTATGTCGTAGCGTTGCAATAACAATTTACGATATCGGATCGTTATACGCAATTATTTAATTCCTTATATATTTTGTTTCCCCCCTATCCCAAAAATTCCAACCGATGGCTTCGGCGGCGCAAGAATTTTTTGGCTTCCTCGAAGGCAGTCAAAACAACCGTGCCGGTAAAGGCAAAAAGGTAAACAGGCCATGGCACGGGGGCAAAGTAGTAAATCCGGGCCAGATCCGTGTAAAACAGCAGCACGCAAAATCCCAGTTCAAAGACAATGCCGATGTCGATCAGAGGATTGGAGACAAAATTCAACGTCACGGGATGGCGTTCGAGCGTCCGGCTCATTGCCGCGGCGGCCGGCCGGATCAGGGGTTTTTCCAGCCGCCGGCCAAGCCGGGTGAGAAGGCGCCGCAAAACACGCAGGGGAAAGGCCAGCCATTGCCACCACAAAGACCCGGTGGAAGGGGGCAACCCGGGACCCGGCGGAGCCGGTTGGGATTGGTTCACCCTGTCGTTGGACCAGGGTCTCCACGTACCGATATGATCCAGGATTTCCCTCCGGTGCTGGGGATCGATAAAATCTTTTGAAAAAAGAGATGTTTTCCAGGATCGTTTGCACAAAACATTGGCGATCTGGGTGGTGACCGTGGGAAAAAAATAGGCGGTCAGGCTCATCAGGTAGGCAGGTGTGGCCAGATCCATTTTCAGACCGGCCGGCGAGGCCGGCATACTGCTCAGAGCGTCCGGCGGCGCCCACCATCCCATATACCAGCCGCAGAAGTAATAGGTGGCGTAGCAGGACAGGGCCAGGATTGTGCCCTGGATAAAATAGGCCCGCAGGATAAACCCCATGGAGAGCAATTTTTCGGTTTTGGCGCGAGGCGGCCGATCCATCAGCCCTTTTTCCGGCCTTTCGATGCCCAGGCCCATGGCCGGTATCAGGTCTGTTCCCACATCCACGGCCAGAACCCCCATTACGGTCATGGTCAGGGGCATTTCGGGAAAAAGCATCCAGAAAATATAGGGATACAACTCCTGAGGATTGCTGTTGAACACATAAGCGACAAAACGTTTAATGTTTTCGAAAATGGCGCGGCCTTCTTCAATGGCGGCCACAATGGTGGAAAAGTTGTCGTCGCCGAGGATCATGCGGGCGGCTTCCTTGGCGACGTCCGTGCCTCGGCGGCCCATGGCAATGCCGATGTCCGCACAGCGCAATGCGGGCCCGTCATTTACGCCGTCGCCGGTCACGGCCACGATTTCTCCCAACTGCTTGAGCAGCGATACGATCCGCAGCTTTTCTTCGGGGGCCACCCGGGCAAAAATCGTTTCCCCGGTGCTCAGAACCGCTTTGAGGCGGTCATCGTCCATGGACATCACCTCTGCGCCGTCCATCACCGCCAGCCGCTGATTCGGGTTCAATTGGCCTATGCCCGCCTGACGGCCGATGCATTCGGCGGTCAGGGGATAGTCGCCGGTGATCATCATCAGGCGGATACCGGCCCGGTGGCAGGACTCAATCGCCTCGGGCACATCGGGTCGCACCGGATCGGAACTGGCCGTAAAGCCGATGAATATCAGCTTCTGCTCGGCCCGGTCTACACCCCAGTCGCCTGAATCCTCCAGATCGTCTCGATAGGCCAGGGCCAGAATTCGAAGCCCCTGGCGGGCCAGATCGTCGCTGGCCGTCATCACCTGAGAACGGTCGCTTTCGCTGATGGGCCGGATTAAGCCTTCGCGCAGGATCCGGTCGCAGAGTCCCAGTGTCTCCACCAGAGCTCCTTTGACGTAAAGAAGCCGTTCAGCGGCGCCTGCCCCGCGGACTACAACGCTCATGCGCTTGCGAACCGATTCAAAAGGATTGACATGCAGTCGCTGATGGGTCCCATGCAGGCCGGCCTTGCGGGCCATTACGACCAGGGCGCCCTCGGTGGGGTCCCCGACGATGCGCCATTGGCCCCTGGATTTTTCCAGGTGAGCGTTGTTGCAGGTCAGTGCGCATTCCAGCAGTCGCGCTGTGGCCGGATTTTCGGTCAGCTGGGCTTTGTTTACGGTCTGGCCGTTGCGCTGAAAGGCACCCTCGGGCCGGTACCCCTCGCCGCCGACCGTATAGAGATCGCCGTCGGTCCACAAATGGGTAACCATGACGAGGTTCTGGGTGAGCGTGCCGGTTTTGTCCGAGCAGATCACCGTGGTGCACCCCAGGGTTTCAACGGAAGAAATGTTTTTCACGATGGCGTTGCGCCTGGCCATGCGGGTAACCCCCATGGCCAGCGAAAGGGTGACCGTTGGCAGGAGCCCTTCGGGCACGTTCGCCACGAAGATGCCGATGAAAAAAACAAAGGCCTGAACAAAGGTCAAACCGGCCACCAACCAGCCCAGAAACAAAAAAACAAGCCCCAGGCCTCCTGCCAGCAGGGTGATGGACAGTACAGTGGCCCGCAACTGTTTCTGCAGGGGGCTTTCTTCGCCTTTGATAGCCTGAGTCAGACCGGCAATTTTACCAATTTCCGTATTCATACCCGTGCCGAAGACGATGGCCCGGGCCGTACCGCTGACCAGGACCGACCCGGCAAAGACGACATTGGGCAGTTCGATCCAAAGAAACTTTCCGGGAAGCAGTATGGGATTGTCCGACTTGTAGCGCTTGGCTGATTCGGATTCTCCGGTCAGCGAGGAGTTGTCCACCTCCACCTGAACCGCATCAATCAGGCGGGCATCGGCCGCTACGATGTCGCCTTCTTCCAGCAGCAGCACATCGCCGGGTACGAGCAGGGCGGCATCGATTTGAACGGTCCGGCCGTCCCGAAGGACGCGGCACTGCTGAGCACAAAGCCGCTGAAGGGCTTCAACGGCCCTGTCGCTGCGCTGTTCCTGCAAAAAAGAAAAAAAACCGTTGATGACCACCACGAGAAGGATGGCCACACCCAGTTGGGGCATATCCACGCCCGGCACGAAGCACAGCAATGCCGCCACCCAGATCAGAATCGCGAAAAAGCTGAAAAAATTGCGCAACAGCTTGATGATTTCGGGTGTGCCCGCCACCCTGCGGATCTGGTTGGGGCCGTGAAGGCTGAGCCGGGATTTGGCTTGAGCGGATGAGAGGCCGGAAACCGGATCGGTTCGCAATTCAACGGCGACCTGATCCTGGGTGAGGTTGAAAAAAGTCGGACGAACGGATGTTTCCTCTCCCGCAGCCAGAACCGCAACAACCTTTGCCGCGGTTTTGGCCTTGAGCAGATCGTTGCGCAGCTGCGGTAAAAGGGCTTTGAGCCGCTGAAGCAGCTTGAGGTGGCCGGCGCTGTCCTGTTCCGGAGTGGCCAGAAACAAAATCAGAGAAAACCGCTTACCCCGGTGGGAAATGCCCTTGCGGGACAGTCCCAGGCTGATTCGGGGCTGGTCAAGACCCGCCACCCGCAGGTGAGGCAGGCTGATGCCTTCGCCGGCCAGCATAACCGAATCATCGGCGGCAAGAATCAGGTCATCAAGTGCAGGCCCCATGTCCTTGCCCGGACAGGCGACAGCGGCCAGACGGCGCAGGGCCGAGCTGAAATCGCCTTTCAGGTCCAGGACAACCTGATCCGGCGACAGCAACTGGCTGATCATGGCCTGGGACCCGGACGGGTGCAGCGCTTCAACCATCCGGCCCCCAGATGCAGCAGGCAGGCTGCTGCCGTAAGGAATAAAATGGCCGGTGCGCCCGTATCAGACCATCCATTGGACTTGAACACGATGGACAGGCAGGCCAGTAAGGCCAGATGTCTTGCAATTTTCTCCAAACCAACGGCGGTGATGATGGCGCTCACAGGATGGCGTTTTGTTTTCAGAGATTGCATACGTTACAACCTCCTGGAAAAAAGTGACGGGTTATGAATGAAAATTGCTTTTAACAATCAACAGGGTGTTGAAAAACAAGAATCAGGCCGTCAGGCAAGGCGCGCGGCGATACGACAAGCGCAGCATATTCAAGCATATGTGAGCATTGGCGAGAGCCGCGCAACGCTGAATGGCGGCCTCAGGCGCAGTTTTTCAACAGCCTGTTAAATATTCGGCCGCTTTCGAAGCTCACCGCGCTTGGAAGTTTCAATTTATTTCTTCCGCTTATCACGAACATAAAGGGCTTTCGAGTTGGTGTCGCCTATTTGCCTTTCTTCTACGTCAAAAAGCTTTGTTGCGGACACCAGTTCACCCAGCTTCACATACCCGTAATTGCGCGGGTCAAAATCAGGTGATTGTTTCGCAATATTGCTGCCGACAGGCGCCAGATGGGCCCATCCGCTTTCATCGGAAGATGCTTCCACCGCGTTACGCAGCAAACTTACCAGTTTTGTGTCTTGTTTTAACTGGCCGCTCGATTTTTTGACAATTGCTTTACTCTCATCCGTTTTAGCTCGAAGAACCTCTGTGTAGATGAATTTATCGCAAGCAGATACAAAAGCTGAAGGTGTTTTTTGTTCGCCAAAACCGTAAACCAGCAATCCGGATTCCCTGATTCTTGACGCCAGCTTGGTAAAATCGCTATCGCTTGATACGATGCAGAATCCGTTAAAGTGTCCGGTGTATAGCAGGTCCATGGCGTCAATAATCATGGCGCTGTCCGTTGCATTTTTGCCCCTTGTATATGCAAATTGCTGCATGGGTTGAATGGAATACTGGAGTAAAACCTCTTTCCACCCTTTCAGGCTGGGCGATGTCCAATCGCCATAGATTCTCTTTACACTGGCTACCCCGTAGTTCGCTATCTCTGCCAGCAAACTGTCCACAATGTTTGGTTGCGCATTATCCGCATCGATCAGAACCGCTAATTTGTCTGTATTTTCCATATTGTTTAAAACTTTCCAATCTTGAAGGTACAGGTGATCCGGGCTGGCAGGGCGTAAAACAGGGATTTACAAGCAACCGCCCTGCATTCATGTTCATGCCGCAGTCTGTTGTTGCTGTAGTGAATTAAAGTAAATCATATCCGGGGTCTTCCTGTCAAAGTTTTGGTGCCACCGCCTTTCGTTGTAAAACCTGAACCAGGCGGCAAGTCTTTTTTTCAACTCCGTCATTGATTTATATTATTTGAGCTTCTCCAGATCCGTTCGATCAAAACATTGTCCATCCACCGGCCCCTGCCTTCCATGCGGCATGGTCGGCCCGGACGCGGATCAACTCCTCGAAGCCGTAGCGGCTCATGGAGCCGGCCTTGTCCTCGTCGGCTCTGAAGACATGGAATGTGTGTCGCGATCGGCGCTGGTTGTGTTCGAGATTCCGGAGGCCTTAAAGAGGTTGGTTTCTTACCCTTACAGTCGACAATTACAAGGACGGATGGTTTCGAAGGTATTTCTGGCCGGACGGCATGCGGCTGTTTCCTGCCGCTGAAAGCATGCGGCGGACAGCGAAAACAGGACATTGCCTTTCTCGCTGCCCGCCGCACGTGCAAAAGATCGAACTTGGAATTTATTATCTTCTTACTGCTCTTAATTGAAGCTTGGGGTCAGTTCAACCCTGCGGTTCTTGGCCCTGTTTTCCTCTGAGGTATTCGGATATGCGGGTTGAGTTTCGCCGAATCCTTTCCATGAAAGCCGTTGCGGATCGATTCCATTATTTACCAGATAATCCACTACCGCTTTGGCGCGTCTTTCGGAAAGGTTTTGGTTGTATTTCTCTCGGCCGAGGTCGCATGTATGTCCGTCGGCTTCAACTCTAAGATCCGGGTTTGCCTTCATCACGCTCACAACTTCATTAAGTTCCGCATAATGATCCGGCCTCAATACAGCTTTGTCAAAATCAAAAAACTGAACGCCGATTACCCAGCATCCTCTTTCATCAACCTTTGCGCCTTTAGGCGTACCCAGGCATTTGTCAACATCATCGCAGATACCGTCTTCGTCGACATCAATACATTTTTCAACTGGCGGCGGCGGTATGACAACTGGTGCTGGCGCAACTACGGCCGGGACTTCGGGCAACCGATAAGCGGCCATCACCCTATTAAAATCTTCAGCACCGTATGCCGTCGATGCTTTCCCGAAAACGATGTTTCCATCTTTGACCGTTGCATAACCAGCCGGGTCTTTAAGTTGTTCAATGGCCTCAGGGGTGGTGCTGAAACCATAAGCCGTCAGAATTTCATGCGTTAAATCCGGGCTGTATGCAGTTGCCGCTTTCCCGAAAACGGTGTTTCCATCCTTGACCGTTGCATAACTTGCCGGAACTTTAGCATCCGCCTGAAGAGTGCCGCCATAAGCCTTCAGTATTGTATCCATTTCGTCGGGGCTGTATGCGGTTATTGCTTTACTGAAAACGACGTTTCCATCCTTTACCGTTGCATAACTTGCCGGAACCTGGTTTGCCTGCACAGCTGCCGGATCTATTTCAACAGCCCATGCCGTAAAACCGATTGCCGAGCAAAATGCCAGGCAAAAAACAAAACAAATAATTTTTTTCATCTTTTACTCCTTTCATGTATAATGTTTGTCTATTAGATCAGAGTTCTGTGGTCAAATAGCAGTTTATGCTTTTCAGCAACACCGCTTCGCTTCTTCGTGTCGGGTTTTGGGTTGTCAAATCTAATTTGTTCAAGATTTTTTTAATATTTGATTATACCGCTTGATTACTGAACAGGCAAATGATTATTAACGCATTCGAACTTTTGGCGCTGCTCGCAGGATGATTCGCCATCGCAAGGAAATTTCAATCCATCCGCAAAGACTTTCGGCAACTCACCGATCAGTATTCCAAATATCATTCGCCACGACTCATAAACAGAGACGCATGAACATGGGAAATCCTTATACGCCCATTCAAACAGCGATCTCTACCCGGGAAACACCGTTTTCTGGAAAATACTTCACGTTGTAACCCAGTGCCAATAAGATGTTTTTGATTTTATGGTTCCGAGAGTCCATCATGCACGTGAAACGCGAAATACCATGTTCCTTTGCAATATCAACGACTTTTTGCAGCAAGGATTTACCAAGGCCAAGGTGCTGCCAGTCATCACGGACCGCAACAGCCAGATCCGTGATATCTTCATCGGAATCATATCCGTAACGTCCGACAGCTACAATGGCGTCTTTTCCATCTTCTTGAATTATCGCGACAAGGGCGGATTCGCTGTTGTAATCGACGTGTGTGAATTTACAGATCATGTTTTCCGGAAGGGCGCTGAGATTTCTCAAAAATCGAAAATATATCGACTGAGGAGACATTTTGTTGAACATATCGACAATAAGTTGACTATCTGCGGGCATCACGGGCCTGAGAAATACCCCGGTGCCATTCTTGAGCCTGAGCCGGGGTTCATACTGATGGGGATATTCTTTGATCAAGGGTGTTTTCATTCTTCTCTCGAAAAACAGGAAACAATGATTATTCAGGTCGATGGTCAGGTTCTCAGGACAGAAATCAGGGATCCACACACAACTGCCCTGAATTGATGTTCATGCCGTAGCCTGTTCTCGATGTCATTATTGGAATTAAACCACAGCCGGGGTTTTATTGTCAATGTCGATGACAAGGCTGATCGTTCAAATTCATGAATTTTGGAAATAATTGAACCAGATCCGAAATCGCCGAAACCGATGCCCCCTTTCCTTTCTTTATTTTATTGACAGTTTTTTGCCCCCCGTGATAGGAGCACCTCTTAAATAACAGTGTTGGCATTCGGTTGCCCCAAAAGGGGGACAAAAAGGGAAGCCCGGTGAGAATCCGGCACGGACCCGCCGCTGTAAGCGAGGACGAAACCCGCAGGAAAGCCACTGCATCGAAAGAACAGTACGAATCGATGCGGGAAGGCGCGGGGACCAGGATGATCCGCGAGTCAGAAGACCTGCCGAATGGCCTTAATTCTTGGCGGCAACGGTAAAGCCCCAGGCTGATTTCAAATTGGCTTCGGGGCTTTTTTATTGCCGATGGATGCCGTCCCCGGGCCGGAAAATCAACGGAGGTTGAAAAAGATAAATGCGAAAAACAGTTGCGGCTCTCTGGGTTTTCATTCTTTTCGGCTTTGCAGGCATGGCTTTTGCCGGAGAAACAGGCCATTACGTCAGCGGTGTCGAGGGGATCAAATGCAGTACCCTTCCCCCGCTGGGCGTGTACTATAAATTGTACAACGCCCTGTACCGATCGGACGAACTCAGGGACAAGAACGGAGACAAGGTCCCCCTGTCATTTGACCTTACGGTCTTTGCGCCGGTCAGCCGCTTTCTCTGGGTGACGAATCAAAAGATTCTGGGTGCGGATTTCTTCATGGACGCCACCATCCCCCTGAGTTACACCGATATCTCCATCCGGGAAACCGGGGTTTCCGATACCCGCTTCGGCCTAGGCGACATCAACATCGAACCCCTCGGTCTGGCCTGGCACGGCCGGCGGTATGACGCTTCAGCCGCCCTGTCCCTCTGGATGCCGACCGGGGCCTATGACGAGTCCGAACCCGCCTCTCCCGGAAAAGACTTCTGGACCCTGATGATCACCGCCGGCGGAACCTGTTATCTGGATGCGGCCAGAACATGGGCGGCGTCAATTCTCATGCGATACGAGATGCACAGCGAAAAAAGGGATGCAGAGGTTACGCCGGGCGACGATTTTCTGTTTGAGTGGGGCGTGAGCAAGGCCCTGGCAGAGATCTGGGATGTGGGGCTGACCGGTTACTGCAGCTGGCAGGTCGAAGACGATAGCGGCGCGGACGTGACCTGGGACAGAGACGTTCACGACAGGGCTTTTGCCGTCGGCCCTGAAGCCAGCGTTTTTGTGCCGTCGATCACAACCGGTATTTCCATGCGGCTTCAGTGGGAGATCGAAACCCGGGACCGGCCCAGGGGCGTGATGGCCACCCTGACCTTCACCAAGGTGCTTTAACAGGCTGCTGAAACAAATAAAAACGCAAATACATGGACTTCATGCAACCGTCCGTCACGAGAATGCGGCTGTGGGGTTCAATCCGAGGAAATCGCCAAGTGCTTGAATGGAGTTGACGGCGCGGGGTTGCGGTCTTTCTCCGGGGCCGCATTCCGGAGAAGATCTTCAGGGATTCCCGGACACAACGGCGCGGATCATCATTCCCACCCGACGACCTCATACCCTTTTTCCTGCAGGCACCGGATCATGAAGTTCTTGAAGATGGGGCTCGGTTCCGAAGCCTGGATGATGCCATGCACCAAACCCGTCGCCGCACCGGCGGCAGCGCCGATACCAACGCTCCGCCCAAAGCTGCCTGTTACGGCGCCCACGGCGCCCCCCACCACGGCGCCTCCCGCCCCGCCAATGGCCGTACTTTTGGCCACAGCAATGCCCTCGTCGGATTTGACGTACTGATCGGCCAGAAGCTCGCATGCCGCAATATCCTGATGGGCCTGCGCCTCTCCGACCTCCTGAAGATGCGCATTGGGATAAAGAACGGGGCCCGTAGCGCAACCCGTTAATAAAAGAATCGAGATCACAAACAGTATCTGCTTCATCTTTCCTGTCTCCTCAACCGCTCCAAAAAACTCATCATATTATATTCTGTTCAGACCCTTTCGCCTTATATCCGTTGTGCTCGCATCCTAATTATCGATTATTGTTTAATATATACTCTATCTTGAAATATTAAGAAAGAGGGACTTTCGGGGAGGTTATAATAAGACAGCCGCATTCAAATTGTTCAACATCGTCCGGACGGTGTTTGAGCTGTCCCTGCGTTATTCGGTCCATTCGAACCAGATTGCCGAGTGCAGGAAACATTTCTGAAGCATGGGGATCTTAGGTCCCGATGAGGAGACGGGTGTCCCTGACATATGGATATGCGTACTGGCGAGACCGTCGGCGCCGCGATGAGCGCCATTGAAGACCAACCTCGGTCATCCGGCATCGAATTTTTAATTTTTAAAAAGCTGATCGCCCATCCTTACAATTATTGGCAAGCCGTTTGCATTGATTTAGTGCATTGTTTCATATTCATGACATTTATGGATTGAATGACTTCATATCAAATCAAATTTAAACAGGGAGAGAAACTTATGCAAAAACGAACGCTCGGATTTAAACTGGTCGCCGGAGGCATTCTGGTTGTCCTGATTCCGCTTCTGGCAGTTGGAATATTTTCAGCCGTCAAGGCGTCAAAATCCCTTGAATCGGCCGCCAAATTTCAGGCATCCAAGTCGGCCAAGGATATCGGCGACATGGTTCAGGCGGCATTGAGCACCGAAATCAAGGTGGCTACCGAACTGGCCCTAGCAGATACAACCGTTCGGGCCGCAGCCAGCCTGGTTGCCGAGGATATCACTGCGCTTGACCGTCAGCTGGCCGGCATCATGGGCGCCATCGGCGCTGATTATGAAACGGTCCTGGTGACCGATGCCGCGGGCGCCATTATCGCCGACGGATCCAAAGGAACTTACAAGAACATTTCGGTGGCGGACCGTGACTATTTCCAGGCGGCAAAAAATGGAAAGGCCAACATCGGCGCCGTGGTCCAATCCAAAATATCCGGCAACCCGATTTCCACGATATGCGCGCCAATCAGGTCTTCAGAAGGAAGATTCCTGGGAGCCGCCGGCATCGTCCTGAAAATCGACTATCTGGTGGACAAGGTATGCGCCAAGATCGGACAGACCGGCTATGGATTCATGGCGAATTCAAACGGACTGCTCATCGCTCATCCGGACAGGAACAACATACTTTCGCTGAATATCGGAACATTGAACGGCATGGAATCCATTTCCCAAAAGATGGGCAGCCTTCAGGCCGGAGTGGAATCCTATGTATTCAAAGGCGTTCCCAAAATCGCCGGTTTTGCACCTGTGAACATCACGGGCTGGAGCGTCTGCGTCACCCAGGACGAGGCTGAATTTCTTGCCGCAGCCCATTCGATTAGAAATGTCATTGTCATCATCGGAGTTCTCTTTCTCGCTCTGACCATCATCAGCGTTCTTTTCTTTGCCAGAAGCATTACCCGTCCGATTCAATCCGCCGTGGAGCAGATGAACGAGGGCGCGGATCAGGTTGCGTCCGCCTCCAGTCAGGTTGCTTCCGCCAGCCAGTCTCTGGCTGAAGGAGCATCCGAGCAGGCCTCGGCCCTTGAGGAAACCTCTTCCTCTCTGGAAGAAATGTCGTCCATGATTCAGCAGAACGCCGGAAACGCCGAAGAGGCCGACAGTCTGATGAAACAGGCCAATCAGGTGGTCGGCAAAGCCAATACATCCATGAAGGGCCTGACGCAGTCCATGAACGAAATCAGTTCCGCCAGCGAAGAGACCTCCAAGATCATCAAAACGATCGATGAAATCGCATTCCAGACCAACCTTCTGGCCTTGAATGCCGCGGTGGAAGCAGCGCGGGCCGGCGAGGCGGGCGCTGGATTTGCCGTGGTGGCCGAAGAAGTCAGAAATCTGGCCATGCGGGCCGCTGACGCCGCCAAAAACACCGCGGGCCTCATCGAAGGGACGGTCAAGAAAATCAAGGCCGGTTCCGATCTGGTAACCGAAACCAATGATGCCTTCTGCGAAGTGGCGGCCAGCTCCTCCAAGGTCGGATCGTTGCTCAGCGAAATCGCCGCAGCATCCAATGAACAGGCCCAGGGAATTGCTCAAATCAACAAGGCCGTCGCTGAAATGGACAAGGTCACCCAGCAGACCGCGGCCAATGCCGAAGAATCCGCATCCGCATCCGAAGAAATGAATGCCCAGGCCGAGCAGATGAAGCAGACCGCTCATACGCTCATGGATATCATCGGCGGCAGCCAGCAGGGAAACGGTCGGACCGCGGCGTCCATCAGCGACAGATCCAGGAGCATGAAAGCGCTTTCCGGGTCGGGCAAAAAAGGAAAACAGCTCCAGGTATACAACAAGGGAAAGGTGGTTAACCCCGAGCAGGTGATTCCCATGAACGCGAATGAAGGCGGCTTTTCGGACTTTTAGTTGCCGGAGATGGACGGGATTTGACGGCTCGGCACCAAAGAACCGATCCGCAACAGGCCAAAAAGCCGAAAGGACATAACGCATATGATGCAAGAAATTGAAACCAGACAACCAGGTCAGACCGAGTCCTTCGACTCGTTCAAACCTGTTGATTGCGGAAAGAAGGAAGGAAAATACCTTGCTTTTACCCTGGACAAGGAAGATTACGGAATTCGGATTCTAAAGGTCCGGGAGATCATCGGCATGATGCCGATCACCAATGTTCCCCAGACGCCGGATTTTGTCCTTGGCGTCATCAACCTGCGCGGCAAGGTGATTCCGGTCGTTGATCTGCGGGTGAGATTCGGAATGCGGTCCATGAGCGCAACGACCGCACCTGCATCGTGGTTGTGGAATTCGCCCAGGGCGCCGGTGCAATTCCCATGGGGATTGTCGTGGATTCAGTATCCGAAGTCTTTCACATCAAGGAAAGCGACATTGAATCCACGCCCTCTTTCGGCGTCAAAATCAACACCGATTTTATTCTGGGTATGGCCAAGATGGGCAACAGCATCAAAATTCTTCTGGACATCGACCGGGTTCTGAGCGCTCAGGACCTTGAAGGAATCGTTTAACCTCCCAACTGAGGGGAAATGCGGTCCGCGTCAAGCCGCCGCATTTCCCCTGTTCTTAAAAAAACCTCCTGTCCTCTTTTGCTCGCCTGTCAAGCTTTTGTCTTGTTTCACGAATTCAATTATTCGACGCAACAGATCTCTTGCCCGGATTGAAGCAATCGGCTATGGACAAATAAGAACCAACACCTCAAACAGGCAATATTTTCCGGAAAGCGGCTGAAAAGTTGAAAATTTTACTGATCTACGTCATTACCGAAAACGTCAACCTACCGGTCATGCCCCTGGGCATGGCCTGTGTCGCGGCATCGGTTCAAAACGCCGGACATACGGTGAAATCCGTGTCCATGTCGCCGGAGGTCATTGCCCCGATGATCGGCGCCGCCATGTCCGATTTCGCGCCGGATATCATCGGCATCTCGGTTCGAAACATTGACGATCAGAAAATGCGGAACCCGGTTTTTCTTCTGGACCCGGTCAAATCCGCGGTTTCCTGTTGCCGCCGTCTTTCAACAGCGCCGATTGTGCTCGGCGGCGCCGGTTACAGCATCTTTCCCGAAAGCGTTCTGCGCTTCACCGGTGCGGATATGGGAATTCAGGGAGAGGGCGAGTCGGCCTTCCCTGCTCTGATCTACCGGATCAGCCGGCATGAGCCGATACAGGACATCGCCGGCCTGTGGCTTTCCGGACAAACGCCGCTATCCGCAAAACGGGTTCCGGAGCGACTCGATGCCCACCCGATGGCGCCCGTAGACCTGCTCAAAAGCCTTTCAACCGGCCTCGAAAAGCAGGATTTCTGGCTTCCGTATCAGACCCGCCGCGGATGCCCGATGAAGTGCAGCTACTGTTCAACTCCGCAAATCGAGGGAGAGCTTCTGCGCCAAAAGCCCATCGACCGGGTAATTCGGGAACTCGAAGGGTATGCGGCCGCAGGCTTCAGGCGCATTTTCTTTGTCGACAACACCTTCAACATTCCCGCTTCCTACGCCAGAACCCTTTGCGAGGCGATCATACAGGCTGGTTTAAAAATCAGCTGGCGCTGCATTCTGTATCCCTGGAAGGCGGATCCGGACCTGATCCGAAAAATGGCCGCAGCAGGATGCGCGGAGGTCAGCCTGGGCTTTGAAAGCGGGAATCTTGGAATTCTCGACCGGATGAACAAAAAGTTCACGCCACTGGAGGTGCGCCAATTCTCTGACCTTTTGGAAACAAACGGAATACGCCGGACCGGTTTTCTGCTTCTGGGAGGACCTGGCGAAAACCTGAATACGGTGATGGAAAGCCTTGCATTTGCCGAAAGCCTGAAGCTGGACGCCCTGAAACTCACCGCCGGTATTCGAATCTATCCGAACACCCCCCTTGCGCGATGCGCAATTGAGGAAGGCATCATTCGCCCCGAAGACGATCTGCTGGACCCCAGATTCTACCTTGCCAAAGGGTTGGAAGAGCGGCTTTTTCAAATTGTTGAAAAATGGGCCGTCGAAAGGCCGTACTGTCTGTTTTGATCTCAGGTTGAAGTTGACAGGCCCCCGAATTCCATTTATGAATGATACGCTCTTTAATCATGTTTTCCGGAGGCTGCCTTGTATTCAAAAATTCTGGTTCTGCGTTTTCCCAAAAACAGGGTTCAAAAACCCACGGTTTGCCGCCTGGTCAAAGATTTCGATCTGACCTTCACCATTCTGAACGCCACCATTTTCCCCCGCAAGGAAGGAATGATGGTTCTGGAGCTGTCGGGATCGAAAAAAAACTTCAAAGACGGCGTCAACTATCTCAAGGAACAGGGGATCCAGGTTCAGAACGCCTCCCAGGAAGTGAGCAGAAACGAAAGCAGGTGCATTCACTGCGGCGCATGCACGGCGGTATGCCCCACCGATGCGCTGTACATCCGGCGGCCGGAAATGTGGGTGGTTTTTGACCAGACAAAATGCAGCGTATGCCAGCTTTGCGTTACCGCGTGCCCGTGCCGCGCCATGGAAGTCCGCCCTTCAAAGAATTCTTTTTATTAAATGACGATTGCCATTGCCATCAGCGGAGGCATCGATTCTCTGGTTGCGGCGCATCTGGTCGGGCAAAAGGGGGAAGATGCCTTCGGCCTTCATTTTCTGACCGGATATGAGAATATTCCACTGCCGGCCATTGCTGAAAAAATCAGGCGCATCTCCGAACAGATTCAAATTCCAGTGCACATCGTCGATCTGAGCCAGTCATTTCGAAAAAAAGTTGTCGAATATTTCACCCGGACCTATCTCGCCGGAAAAACCCCCAACCCCTGTCTGGTCTGCAATGCGACGATCAAATTCGATGATCTTCTCTCCGAGGCCCGACGCCTTGGCGCGGACCGTCTGGCTACGGGGCATTACGCCCGGATCACCGAAGATTCCTGCGCACGGCGCCTGCTTTACAAGGGCGCCGATACGCAGAAGGATCAGTCCTATTTTCTGGCCTTTCTCACCCAATCCCAGCTGCGCCGCGCATGTTTCCCGCTACAGGACATGTCCAAGGCCCGGGTCAGGGAACTGGCCGATCGAATGGGACTGGTTCCGGCATCGCAAAAGGAAAGCCAGGATATCTGCTTCATACAGGACAATTATGAATCCTTTCTCCTGCGTGAGACAAATTTCTGCCCGGAACCCGGCCTGATCGTGGATGTCAACGGCCGCATTCTGGGCGAGCACTCAGGATTGCACCGGTTTACCGTGGGCCAGCGGCGGGGAATCAACTGTCCGGCGGCAACCCCCTACTATGTGGTCAGGCTTGAGCCTGAGACCAACCGGCTGATCGTGGGATTCAAGGACCAGCTCGGAGTCCGGCAATGCCGGGTGACGCAAATAAACTGGATCGCGCCGATGCCGGAAATCGCCATGCGCGTTCATGCCCGCATCCGGTATCGCCATGCGGCTGTTTCCGCTGTCCTGACGCCTGTCAATGAAACCGTCGCCCATCTTCGATTCGATCAGTTGCAGTATGCGGTCACTCCGGGCCAGGGCGCCGTTTTTTACCAGGATGACGCGGTGCTCGGCGGGGGATGGATTGACTCAGGTCCCATTTTCGATTCACAAGGGCTTTCATGAAAAAGTTTTCCATCATCACCCTGGGATGCAAGGTCAACCAGTACGAATCCGATGCCGTCTCACAACAACTCGAGGATCTGGGATGGCGTCTCGCAGGCATCAAGGATTTACCGGATGCGTGCATTGTCAACACCTGTACGGTTACACGCAAGTCCTCCATGCAGTCCCGGCAGGCCATCCGCCGGATCATTCGAAATCATCCGCAGGCCAGAATCATCGTTACCGGGTGCTATGCTCAGACCGAGCCGGATCAGATAAGGCAAATCCCCGGAGTTGATGCGGTCATCGGCCATTCGGACAAGCATCGAATCGCCGAAATTTTATCCAATGGCATTTCGAACAATTCCGGTCAGATACTGCGTCAAAATCTGGACGGCGAAAAAAAGTACCGTCAATATCCCGTCGTTTTCGGCAATCGCACCCGGCCGTTTTTAAAAATTCAGGACGGGTGCAACAGTTTCTGCACCTACTGCATTGTTCCTTACGCCCGGGGACGAAGCCGCAGCATGCCCCCTGAAGCGGTCCTTGCACACATCAGGACTCTGAATGACGCCGGATACCGTGAAATTGTCCTGACCGGCATTCATCTGGGGTGCTACGGCCTGGATCTTGATCCGCGGCTCGATCTGGAGCACCTGCTGAGCCGGATCGCCGAATCACCGATCCGGTGCCGGGTCCGCCTCGGTTCCCTGGAGGCCAGTGAGCTGAGCGAAAAGATCATCCGGCAGGTCGCCGAATCCGACACCTTCTGCCCCCATTTTCACGTACCGCTTCAAAGCGGCGATGACGGGATTTTAAAACGCATGCACCGGCCTTACACGCGGTCCTTTTTTGCGGACAGAATTCGAATGATTCATCAATTCATTCCGGACTCGGGCATCGGGGTGGACATTCTGGCGGGATTTCCCGGAGAAAGCCTTGCGGCATTTGAAAACACCTGCCGGCTGATTGAGGACCTGCCGCTGACTTATCTTCACGTATTTCCCTTTTCCGCGAGAGAAGGCACCCCTGCCGCCGGATATGAGGGCAGAATATCGCAGGACGTCATTGCGGATCGCTGCCGCATGGTCCGGGAAATCGGAGCCCGGAAAAAATGGACGTTTTACAGAAGTCTTGAGGGGAAAACCGAACAGGTTCTCATCGAGGGGAAAAGGGAAAAAAGTTCCGGGAAATTAAAGGGGCTTACGGGAAATTATGTTCCGGTCCTGCTTTCCGGGGACGACTCGTTGAGAAACGCTCTGGCAAGCGTCAGAATTGAAAAGGCGGCCGCCGAATTCGTCAGCGGCGCCATGATCTGCCGAGCACCGTTCTGAATCGTTTTTCACAGTTCATTGGGCTCGTTCTTGACCAGAATATCGATCAGCCTGGCGATGCCCGCATCGGAGCCTTCCAAAGGAAAACGGCAGGAACCCGCTCCGCGATGACCGCCGCCGCCGAATTCGGAAAGCATCAACCCGAGGTTGACCTTACAGTTGCGATTGAAGATGCTGTGCCCGACATTTGCGACAATCACATTCGGGTCTTGACTGCTTCTGCGGAGGGTCAGACTGACCACGGTCTGCGGAAACAGCGAATATGCCAGAAACCGGTTGCCGGAGGGCGGCGGAAAAAACGAACGCAAATCCGTCACGGCGACCTGGCCTATCACCCGGGTGCGTTCCTGGAGGATTTTTCGAAAGTTGACATTCTGTTCGATCGCCTTCGCGCACCGCCGCTTAACCTCGGCATCCTGCATCACGGTTTCAATACCGTATTGTCCGAGCTGATCGACCAACTGGTTCCAGTAGGGTTCATCCGCCGAACCGCGGTTGGACACCGTCATGGAAAGCAGAATATAAGGATAATTCTCCGGATACAGCACCTCGTCCTCGGTCAGGTCCGCCGCATCGATCTTGTCCGTCTGGCGCACCAGTTCGGTGTAATCCCTTTTGAAACGGCCTTTGTAGTAATCAAAAATCACACGGGCGGCCGAAGGTGCAAGGCTGAAGGCGCCCTTAAAGGGTCTGTCCAGCTCATTGGTAAAATGATGGTCAAACCATAACGCGCAGTTTTCGTGGTAAGGAAGATTGGCGATGATATCCGTGGGCCGCACCGCCACCCGGTCATTCTGCATGTCGCCTGGTTCCACCCACGCGATGGGCTCGGTGATATCTTCGACCTCGCGGATCAGCGCCGCACAGACGACGCCGTCGAAATCAGCTCTTGTGATGATTCTCATGCGTTTGTCCTCCACTCATCATTCAAATCAGCAACCGCTTTCTATCGGATTCGTTCAGGAAAAAAGGTCCCCAGGTTTTCAAGAAGTTGATCCGGAGAAAAAGGCAGGAATTCAAAGAGTTTCTTTTCCAGTGTTTCCGTTACATCCCATAGATATCGAATCCGCCGCCGGTCGTTTTCCGAACGCCCGTAACGGTTCATTATATAATGCATTCGATCTTTCAGGGGAACCACTTGGTCATGAAGCACCCGCTTGTCTGCGTAATTGACAATTTCCGCCTCTCCGGGCAATCCGATCGGATCATAGAAATCAAGCAGGACGTGCTGCCCTACGACGGCACCGACCTCGGGGTATCCCAGAGTTTCCAGGAAACGCGCACCGCTTGTGGCGTGATTTTCCCGTGTTGTGAAGCTCTGAAATTTGGTAATGTCGTGCAGCAGGGCCGACGCCTGAACCAGCTCGCGATTCACACGCGCATCTTCGGCCGGCAGATGATCGACCATCGACATGGCCACCTGGCATACCCTTCGAGAATGCGCGACGATATGATCCGGCATGGCCGTGTCGACCATCAACGCATAGCACTGCTCTATGGAAGGAATTTTCATAACCCCTCTTCATTCAAAATAGGCAGCTTATCAAATTCTTCCGCAAACTTCCAGAATTTCAATTCCAGATTAAAGGATTCGAAATCAAATCTGTGAAAGGCTTTTCCGTAAGCAATTTTTTGCTGCCTGATAAAAAGAAGCGCCGTGCTAAAGGCCTCGGCCGAAGACGGCGACGGAAATGGTTTTATAAATGCCTTGATTTGTTAAAAGCCCCGTTCATGCCGGATGGTCTCATAGGCGCTTTGGATTTCCCGGAACTTATCCTGGGCAAACTGCACGAAGGCTTCCGGGAGTTCCTTGGATGCGATCTTATCCGGATGGTAATCGGCTGCCAGGCGGCGGTATTTCTGTTTGATCGTCTCTGATGAATCCCGGGGTTCGGATTCCAGAACCGCATAGGCCTGATCCAGGGGACTGACATGTTTTGCACGGATGGCGCGATAGGCATCATCGGAAACATTGAATATGGCGGCGGCCGAACGAATGAGTTTCTCCTCACACTCCTTCAGGCCGCCGTCCGCAACGGCAATGCGCATGAGAACGTCGATCATGAACTCAAGCATTTGAGGGCGGGCATGCTGGTGGCGGTAATAGGAAACGGCAAAATCCTGAAAACTTTTTTCGGATTGCAATGCGGACCGGTAGATCTTGACGGCAAGGTTCCGGCTTTCTGTGTTCAGTTCCAGATCCTGAATCATAAAATCTTCAATCGCGTCGATTTCCTCTTGAGATACGCAGCCGTCGATATGGACGAGTTTGGCCAGCATGGAAAAGGTCGAGGTATAAAAAACGAACCGCGTCTTGTTGTCACGGGAAAGCAGCGGTTCGTAATCGCGCAGGCCCGGAACGCAGCCTTCGTCACAGGCATGTCCCAGCGCCGCGCCCGCCACGGCGCCCACAGGCCCTCCCATGGCAAGTCCGACCGCACCGCCGATGAATTTCCCGACCCATTTTTTCATAGAATCCTTCTCCCTGCGGATACACCGGTCAACAGCACCTGAACCATCCGGGAGCTGTTGAATTTGATACCCAGAATAAGGCCTTGAACGAATATTTGCAACGCTCTTGTGAGTCTGGTTCCAGATTTTTTCACGATCCGCCTTCGAAACGGGCGGTGATTTTTCATATACGCGCTTTTATGTTGACACAGCCGATAAAACAGTTTTTTTGTAAAATCAGGCATCCGATGATTTTCTCGCGGATCGAAATGTTCGATATTTCGAATGGCAATGGTTCTCCACGAAAGGGAAAGCATGAATAGCGCATACGTTCACGGCTACGATCATCGAGAAAACATACGCTTGCAGGACCAGGCCTCCACCCTGGTCGATTTGCTGCATTCCGACACCCGCTATCCGTCAGGAAGCCGTGTTCTGGAAGCCGGTTGCGGGGTCGGCGCACAAACTGCCACCCTGGCGAAGAACAGCCCGGAAGCGCAGATTACCGCTGTCGATATATCCGAGACTTCCATCGCTGAAGCCAGAAGAAAAACATCAGCAGCAGGCATTGCCCATGTTCGATTCGAACAGGGAGACATCTTTAATCTGCCGTACGGGCCTGATTTCTTCGACCATATCTTCGTCTGTTTCGTTCTCGAACATCTTTCGCGGCCTGTCGAGGCCCTGCATACGCTGAAAAATCATTTGAGGCCGGGCGGCACGATCACGGTCATTGAAGGGGACCACGGCTCTGTCTGTTTTCACCCTGACAGCAAAGCCGCTCGCCAATCGATTCAGTGCCAGGTTGAACTTCAACGACGGTCCGGCGGCAACGCCATGATAGGGAGAGAACTCTATCCGCTGTTGCACAACGCAGGCTATCGATCCATTCGCGTATCTCCTCGAATGGTGTACGTTGATTCCAGTAAACCTGAACTGGTTGAAGGATTTACGAAAAAAACCTTCACAGCCATGATCGAGGGCATCCGCGAACCGGCTATTCAGGCAGGAATCATCGAACCCCGTGTTATTGAAAAAGGCATTCGGGACCTGTACCGGACTGCGGAGCCGGATGGCGTATTCTGCTACACTTTTTTCAAGGCTGTTGGAAACAAGTGACTTCCAAATGCTTCGCACTGCCTGCCCATAATGTGGGGCCGGGTGGGTGGAATGCTTTTGAAATGTGTTGACCCTGGCATCGATCAACCCGTACTCTCAAAAGTAAAAGAGGGATGACCGATCCATCGGACACCCCTCCATTTCTTCGTTTGGTGCCGAAGCGGGGACTCGAACCCCGATGAGCGTACACTCACTAGACCCTGAACCTAGCGCGTCTACCAGTTCCGCCACTTCGGCACAAAAGCATTGATTAATGCTTGAGTTTGCCCTATATACTTTCTTTCACCAGCCGTGTCAAGCGTTTAATTCGGGATTGAACGGACAAGATGGAACTCATCGAACACCTTGATAACATTAAATATCCATTCAGAAATGCCGTTATAACCATCGGCAATTTCGACGGCGTCCACATCGGACATCAGGCGCTTTTCAGAGAGGTGGTGCAGCAGGCCGAAATGATCAACGGAACGGCCGTCGGAATGACCTTTGAGCCGCATCCGATCAGCGTGCTGAGCGCCGAGAAGCGCCCTCCCTTGATTACTCTTTATGAGCAAAAGGTGGAGTTGATCGAAAAAACCGGCATTCAGGTGTTGATCTGCATTCCGTTCACCCTCGAGTTTGCACGCATTTCCGCCGAAACATTTGTCGAAGACATCCTGGTCCGTCGAATCGGCGCCAAGATCATCGTGGTCGGACCGGATTACACCTTCGGCGCAGACCGCACGGGAGATGTCGCATTTCTCAAGGAATATTCTAAACGCTTTGACTATGATGTGATCGTTCCGGACTGGATTCAGGCCTCCTTTACCCGATCGGGCCGGATCAGCAGCACCCGCATCAGAGAATGCGTGATGGATGGGCGGGTTGCTGAAGCAAGGCATCTTCTGGGCCGCTTCTATCAGATCCGGGGCACGGTGGTTTCCGGCCGTAACCGGGGCGGAAAACTGCTGGGCTTTCCAACGGCAAACATCCGCCTGCACGATGAACTCTGTCCCAGAAACGGCGTCTACGCGGTCACCGCTGAATACAACGGAAAAACCTACCAGGCCGTGGCCAACATCGGATACAGTCCGACCTTTGACGACCGGATTTATACCGTTGAGGTTCATCTCCTGGACTTCAATCAGGATCTCTACAACCAGAAGATTCGCGTCAACTTTATCGAGCGAATCCGCGACGAAATCAAATTTTCATCCATCGACGCACTCAAACAGCAGATTCAAGCCGACATCGTCGAGACGCGGAAGATCCTTGCCAATCACAAATGAATCCGGAAACTCTCCATGAAAAAACGTGCCGCCACGCTGGCCGCAGGCGTTGCGATATCGATTGCGACCTTGTATCTGGCTTTCCGAAACGTCCCCTTCCGGGAACTGGTCGCCTACATGAGAACCATCCGGTATCTCTGGGTGATACCTTCGGCGGCTGCCGTGGCGTTGAGTTTCCTGTTGCGGGCACTGCGCTGGCAGATCATTCTGACGGCCGCAAACAGGCCGGTCAGCTTCTGGCAAGCCTTCCATCCGCTGATGATCGGATTCATGCTCAACTGCGTGGCCCCGGGCCGGATCGGCGAGGTGGCCAGACCGATCGTTCTTCAAAAGAAGGAGGCGGTCCCTTTCACCACGGGACTGGCCACGGTGGCCGCCGAACGCCTGTTTGACGTGATGCTGCTGATCGTTTTCTTTTCAACGGTCATGACGGTTGTCGATATCGATCCGGACATCAGCCTGAAATTCGGCGGTCATACGCTGAACCGATCCGCTCTCGAGGCGGTATTCTCCGGCATGGTCACAATCAGTCTCGTGCTGATCGCCGGCATCATCGCGGTCAGCCTCAGCGTTACCCGAATGTATATTATCCGCTTGTTGGACAAACTTCCCGGCCTCTTTTTTTTCACCGGATTTTCTTTTCGGAATCAGATCAGGCAGCACATCATCGTGCCGCTGATTCGCATGGTGGAAAACATCGCCGGCGGTTTTTCCCTGATTCGGTTTCCCCGAAGCATCTTCCTGTGCCTGGCCCTGTCTCTTCTCATCTGGCTGCTTTCCGCGCTTTCCTACTATCTGATGATGCTGGGCAGTCCTGGAATCGGATTGTCTTTCAGCGAGATATCGACCGTGATGATTATCGTATGCTTTTTTATCGCCCTTCCCTCGGCGCCGGGATTCTGGGGGCTCTGGGAAGCCGGCGGGGTGTTCGCCCTGTCGCTTTTCGGCGTTTCTTCAACCGATGCGGCCGGCTTCACCCTGGCCAACCATGCGGTTCAGATGTTTCCGGTGATTCTGGTGGGATGGGTTTCCGCCCTGGTCACCGGCATCGACATTCGGCGAATATCCGAAAAGACGTAACGGCTTTTGAAGTGAGAAATACAGTATTATCGGCGATCCCTTCTTCGATGATCCTGAAATATGAATGATTTGGGTTGAACCTCCTGAATCATGTGCTATATTTGTTGCGTTTTGTTTAGATTTACTGGAAAGGCAAAAAATGTCCGAACTTGAAATCGTTACCTATCCGGCTCCGATCCTGAAACAGAAAACGCTTCCGATCACCGACATCGATGAGAAACTCGAACGGCTCATGGACGATATGGCCGAAACCATGTACGCCGCTCCCGGTCTCGGGCTGGCCGCCGTACAGGTCGGCGTGAACCTGAGCCTGCTCATCTACGACATCGTGGAGAATGACAAGCACAACCTGCAGGTTCTGATCAACCCGCGCATCATCACCAGCGAAGGCTCGATGATTTCCGAATCCGAGGGGTGTCTCAGTGTTCCGGATTTCAGGGCCGACGTCAAGCGCGCCGAGGCGGTGAGCGTGGAAGGTGTGGACCGTTCTGGAAAACCGGTGAAGATCGACGCCGAGGGCCTGCTGGCCATCGTCTTGCAGCATGAGATCGATCATCTCGAAGGAATGCTCTTTATTGACCGCATCAGCCCCTTAAAGCGCCAGTTGTACAAACGGCGCGTCATGAAACAGCTCAAGAAACAGTGAACCGCGCCTATAAAATTGTTTTTTTCGGCACTCCGGAGTTTGCCGTTCCCACGCTCGAGGCCCTGCATCAAAACGCTCAGGACGTGGTCCTGGTCGTCACACAGCCGGACCGTCCCAGGGGACGGGGTTGCCGGGTCGAGCCGCCGCCGGTTAAAATCGCGGCCCAAACTTTCGGCTGCGAGGTCGTTCAGCCCGAATCGGTTAAAACCTCTGAGTTTATCGAGCGCATAACGGGTCTGGCTCCGGATTTTTTCGTGGTGGTCGCCTTCGGGCATATTCTGCCCAAAGGGCTTCTTCAAATTCCCCGGCTCGGGGCTGTCAACATTCATGCGTCCCTGCTTCCAAAATACCGGGGCGCGGCGCCGATTCAGCGGGCTGTGATCAATGGCGAACAGGAAACCGGCATCACGACTATGCTCATGGATGCGGGAATGGATACCGGAGACCTGCTGCTGGCGAAGAAAACGCCGATTTTTCCGCAGGACACCGCCCAGACGCTTCATGACCGTCTCTCTCGCATGGGCGCCGAACTGATCATGGAAACTCTGGACGGACTGGCCGCCCGCACCCTGCGTCCGGTTGCCCAGGATGCAAGCCAGGCAACCTACGCGCCCATGCTCAAAAAAACCGACGGCAGAATCGACTGGCGCCGTTCGGCAAAATCCATTGACGCGCTGATTCGCGGCACAACCCCATGGCCCGGTGCCTATACGACCTGCGAAGACAGAATGTTCAAAATTTTCAAGACGATTCCCCTTCCCGACAAGACCGATGCAGCGCCCGGAAGCATTATCAAATCCTTTCCCGGCGAGCTGCGGGTCGCCACCGGAGACGGCGTTCTCTCGATTCTGGAGATTCAGAGTCAATCCGGAAAGCGCATGCGGATTGAGGATTTTCTGCGGGGATGTCGATTGGCCGCAGGCCGGTTTTTTTCATAAACTCCTTCCTTAACCCACAGGATCCAGAAAAATGATCGGCGAAGCGCGCATCAAAGCCCTGCAGGCCCTCAATTCCCTGCAAAACCATCGCATCACGCTGGACCGGATACTGGCCGGCATCGATCTTCCCAAAAGAGACCGGGACCTGATGTATGCCCTGGTTTACGGCGTGCTTCGCTGGCAGGCCCGGCTGGACTGGATTCTGGCCCATTTTTCCAGAACGCCGATCGCCCGCATCGAACCCGGAATCTTAAACATTCTTCGGCTGGGATTGTTTCAGATTCTCTACCTGGAGCGCGTTCCGGTTTCGGCCTCGGTTCACAGCGCCGTTGAACTGGCCAAGACCCAGGCCCCGGCCTGGGTGGCGGGATTTGTCAACGCCGTTTTGAGAAATGCCGCCAGAAATCACCTGCAGACGCCTTTTCCGGATCCTGAAAATGATCCCGTTGGCTGGCTGGCCGCCTTCCATTCGTTTCCGAAACCGCTGATTCGAAGATGGCTCAAACGGTTTGAATTCGAACAGACCGTACAGATCTGCGCCGCCATCAACGCCATTGCCCCGACCACCCTGCGGACCTGTACCTTGAACACCTCACGCCGGAAGCTGGCGGAAGATTTGGAAACTCAGTGCGACCGGGTGGAGCTAACGGATTTCTCGCCGGACGGGATCCGGTTATACGGCCTGAATACGGCTGTTTTTGATCTATCCGGTTTTGCCGAGGGCGGTTTTCAGGTTCAGGACGAGGCCGCTCAACTGGTGGGACGGATGCTTGACCCCCGGCCGGACCAGAAGGTGCTGGACGCCTGCGCCGGTCTGGGGGGAAAAACCGGACATCTGGCGCAGATGATGAACAACCGGGGCAGCATCGTCGCCCTGGACAATTCCGCAGAAAAGCTTCGGCGTCTTTCGGATGAGATGAGGCGCATGGGCGTATCCATCGTATCGACTCAGGTTCACGACCTTCATCAACCTGCTGGACTGGAAAGCGGCCAGGAGTTTGATGCCGTGCTGATCGACGCGCCATGCTCAGGGCTTGGGGTTCTTCGCAGAAATCCGGACGCCAAATGGTCCGTAGATCTTTCAAATCTGAACCGGTTTGCAAAGCGCCAATCTTTGTTTCTGGACAATCTGGCCCCTCGGGTCAAGGTCGGAGGGGTGATGGTCTATGCGGTATGCAGCATGGAACCCGAGGAAAATGAATCGGTGGTAAAATCCTTTTTGAATAATCATTCAGAGTTTGCTATCGATAAAGCGGTCGACGGACTCGGTGAAAAGGCCGAAAGCCTTTTAACGCCGGAAGGATGCCTGCGGACCTGTCCATGCATTCACGACATGGACGGTTTTTTTGCCGCGCGTTTCAGACGCGCCTTCTGACGCATCGACGTTTTTCCGTAAGGACGACCCGTTGATTCAAAACCTGAATTTTTCAGGCAGGCCGATGCCTGTAAATCTTGAAACCGGAGACCCAGAAGCCATGAAATATATCGCACCCTCCATACTGTCGGCCGACTTTGCCGTACTCGGCCGGGAAATACAGGCCATTGAAGCCGCCGGCGCCAACTGGATTCATGTGGACGTCATGGACGGTCATTTTGTGCCGAACATCACCATGGGGCCCATGGTGGTCGAAGCCGTTCGCCGCACCACGCAGCTTCCCATAGACGTTCACCTGATGATCGAAAATCCGGATCTCTATATTCCGGCTTTTGCCAGGGCCGGGGCCACGCATATCTCCGTTCAGGCGGAAACCTGCGTTCATCTGAACCGGACCATCTCGCTGATCCGGCAGAGCGGCGCCCAACCCGGCGTGGCCGTCAACCCTGCAACCAGCCTGCATGTTCTGGAATGGTCCCTCGAATTCGTGAATTTCATCCTGATCATGAGCGTGAATCCGGGTTTCGGTGGCCAGGCCTTTATTCCCAACAGCCTGGAAAAAATTCGGGCCCTGCGTGACATGATTCGGAAAAGGGGACTCGAGGTTTCCATCGAGGTGGACGGAGGGGTCAACGTCGAGACGATCGCCGATATCTCCTCGGCCGGGGCCGATATATTTGTGGCCGGTTCCGCTGTTTTCAACACCCCGGATTATCGAAAGGCCATAGCGGCCCTGCGCAGCCGGATTCAAAATCATTAACCTGTTGCCTGCAAAGTCATGGAAAGCGTTTATGATGAAAACCGAGCGGAAAGTTCTGGTGATCCACGGACCCAATCTCAACCTGCTGGGCCTGCGGGAACCGGAGATATACGGGAAAACGACTCTCGAGGAGATCGACGCCGGTTTGAAACAGCGCGGCCAGGATCTCGGCATCGTTGTGGAAACATTTCAATCCAACCATGAGGGCGCGCTGGTAGACAGAATCCAGCAGGCTGCCGGCCGCTTTGACGGCATCATCATCAATCCGGCGGCCCTCACCCATACCAGCGTGGCCATACGAGACGCCCTGCTGTTTCTGAATCTTCCGGCCATCGAGGTGCACCTGTCCAACATTCACAAGCGGGAAGCCTTTCGGCGCCGATCGATGATCACCGACATCGTGACCGGTCAGATTCTCGGGCTGGGGTTTCAGGGATACTTCCTGGCGCTCGAAGCCATGGACAGGATTCTTTCTGAACCCGGCGGATCGCGGGGCGTTTCGGCCAATTGATGAAAACACAGCACCGGATCATTTTTAAAGACGCTCGAAAGATGGGCGACCTTGCCTCGGAGAGCGTCGAGCTGGCGGTTACCTCTCCGCCCTACCCCATGATTGAGATGTGGGATGCGGTCTTTGCCGCTCAGAATCCGGCCGTTGCCGATCATCTGCTCGCCGGCAGAGGGCTTGAAGCCTTTGCCCTGATGCATGAAATCCTGGACGAGGTCTGGCGCGAGCTTTACAGAATTCTCAAACCCGGCTGCATCGCATGCATCAACATCGGAGATGCCGTCAGAACCCTGAATGACCGGTTTCAACTGTATTCCAATCATGCCAGAATTCTCAACGCGCTGCAGCAAATTGGGTTCGGCGCCCTGCCGGAAATTCTCTGGCGCAAACAGACCAATGCTCCGAACAAGTTCATGGGATCCGGCATGCTGCCTCCGGGAGCATACGTCACCCTGGAACATGAACACATTCTCATCGTTCGAAAGGGAGACAAACGAAAATTCGACTCCGAACCGGATCGAATGCGCAGAAGACAGAGCGCGTTTTTCTGGGAAGAGCGAAACATCTGGTTTTCCGACGTATGGATGGACCTGAAAGGCGCGGTTCAGAAACTCAACGGCGCCGAAGCCCGCAGGCGAAGCGGGGCTTTTCCCTTTGAACTGCCCTATCGCCTGATCAACATGTTTTCCGTGTATGACGACACGGTAATCGATCCTTTTCTGGGAACCGGGGTTGCCATGCTGGCGGCCGCGGCGGCCGGCCGAAACAGCGTCGGCTTTGAAATCGATTCAAGTTTCGAAAGCAAAATTTCCGATCAGCTGATCCGCGGCGTGGATCTCGCGCAGCAGAGACTTCGGGGCAGAATCCGGTCCCATCTGGATTTTGTCGAAAACCGCATACAGAACGATCGGGGCGAAATGAAACACCTCAGCCGGAATTACCGGTTTCCCGTGATGACCCGCCAGGAGGTGGATTTGCGGTTCTATCCCTTGACATCGATTGCGCCTGCGGGGCCCGGCCGGTTTGAAGCGACTTATTCGGAAAGCCTGAAGGAAGGATGCGATGGGTGCGAAACGATCCCCCTGAACACTCGGCGCAATTCGGGCAGGGCGGTTCAGATGAGTCTGTTATGACCGTCGCGTCCGCTCCGGTTCAAGGAAACTCTGCAGAATCGTCCGAAGGCGGGGAATAAATTTGTGATGCCCTGCCGGAAAAGCATGTTTTTCGATTTCATTCAGGGATATCCACCGGTACGCCTCAGGTCCGTTCAACCGGACCGTGCCTCCGCAATGCCGGCAGACAAAAACATCCATCAGGATTCTGAAATGCGTATAGGCATGTTTGATCCGGTCGACATGGCAATCCACCGCCACCTGAAGGTTCACCGTCTTCGCGATGTTTCGGATGCAGGCGGCTTCCGGCGGCTCATCCGCTTCGACTTTTCCTCCGGGAAACTCCCAGAGGCCTCCGAGCAGGCCTTCCATCGGACGCCGCGCGATCAGAATTTCATGATCCTTTAAAACCACTCCCGCAACCAGATGGTGAAGGGGCTTTTCCGTTCTGGCCTCGCGCTTCGGGTACTCACGAGTTCGATCGTTTTGATATGCAAGACACCGCCTCTTCACCGGGCATTCGCCGCATTGCGGATTGCCCGGCCGGCATATCAAAGCTCCGAGCTCCATCATCGCCTGATTGAAACATCCGGGATGCTTCCGGTCCAGAAGACGGTCGGCCTCAAATTGAAACCGCTCACGGGCGGAAGCGGCGTTGACCGGGTCATCGATCATCAGAAGCCGCGCCAGCACGCGCTTGACATTGCCATCCACCACGCACAGCGGCTGATTAAAAGCGATGCTCAGCACGGCCGCAGCGATATAGTCGCCGACTCCCGGCAGGCTTCTGAAAGCCGCATAGCTGTCCGGAACGCAGCCGCCATGATCCAGGCAGACCATCCGCGCAGCTCGATAAAGGTTGCGCGCACGCGCATAATAGCCCAGACCTTCCCACGCTTTGAGAACGTCTTCCATCCCGGCCGCAGCCAAGCAGGCGACATCCGGAAACTTCAGAACAAATCTTTGATAATAAGGAATGACCGTTTTAACCTGGGTTTGCTGAAGCATTGCCTCGGAAATCCATATCCGATAAGGACTTGCGTTTTCCCTCCAGGGCAGGTTCCGGCCATGCTTCAGATACCAGGATGTCAGGGCATTTCGGAATTCGAGAGGATCGTGCAACAATTGAAAATATACTTTCGTGGTTCCATCGGTGCAATGGTGCGACCCGGAATCCGCAGGAGCCCGGAATGTTATGGCGCATCTCGTCTCCAGGCATGATTCCGGGAATATTCGGATGGCGGAATCACTTCACGGACATGACCGGGCAAGGCGCATTGAGAATCACATATCGGGCTGACGAACCCAGAAGGATCTTTTCAACTTGCGAACGCTTCTTGACGCCGACAAATATCTCGTCCACATTATTTTCCCGGGCAAATTGAACCAGATCTTCTCCGGGTTCCAGACCTCGGATCAGCAGGTGCGTTTCGCATGAAATATTTTCCCGCTTCAGCATCTCTTTTATTTCCTTGAGATCCTGCTCGGCTTTTTGAATATCTTCCATTTGATGCTCGGTGCCTTTGACCATGGAGGTGACCACATCGATATGGGCGCCAAAAACCTTTGCATGTTTCATGGCCAGACTCAGAGCATCCTGAGCGACGAAGGAACCGTCATAGCCCACCATTATCTTCATTCCATTCTCCTTTCGATCGGTAAACGCAGTTTGAGATATGATTGGACTATATACAAATATGCCTAGTCTGTCAAAACTGAATCCGCAATCAGGGCAAATCGAAAAAACCATGACGGTTTGCAGCGGATTCCTCCTGCAGCGATTTAATCACAACGAACGCTGAATGAAAAAAATTATATGAGAAATGCCGCCCGGCCACAATCGGTATTTCAGGCACAAAACAAACCGTTGCCCATGTTTTTCTGGACAAGCATTTGTTTCAGGCGCTACTATGATCGATCATTCAAGGATCTGCCGTGATAAGTATTCCGGAAAATTTCGAGCCGGTCCCGTACCTGCGCGCTCCCATGGTTCAGACGACCATCGCCAGTTTGAAACCCCTGACCTGGGGCAAGAACGCCATGAAAGCGGCGGCAAGGGAGATCATCTTTTCGACACCTGAAGGGATTCGGCTGCAGGCATATCATTCCCCTCATCCCTTCGGGCATGAGAAGGGGCTGGTCATATTGATTCACGGATGGGAAGGAAGCGCCGAATCCGCCTATATCCTGCATACGGGACGGTGGCTCTATGACCGCGGGTATTCCGTGGTCCGTTTGAATCTCAGAGACCACGGAGAAAGCCACGGACTGAATTCCGGATTGTTTTACGCCACCCTGCTCGATGAGGTCAAAGACGCCGTTTCACAAGCCGTTCGGCTGGCGGGACACAGACCGGCTTTTCTGGTGGGGTTCTCGCTGGGAGGAAACTTCGTGCTGCGAATTGCCGCATCCGGTTTACCGCAAACCGCGATAAACCTGCGGCATATCACGGCGATCAGCCCGGTACTGGACCCTCGGAAGGCCACGGCGGCCATTGATGCAGAGCCCCTCATCCGCGGGTATTTTCTGAAAAAATGGCGAAAATCCCTGAGAAAGAAGCAGCGGGCGTTTCCGAATCTCTACGATTTCACCGACGTACTGTCTCTGAATTCCTGCCGGAAAATCACTGACGCGCTGATCACGACCTACAGTGATTATCAAAATGCCGCGGATTATTTTTCGAGGTACACGCTGACCGGAATCCATCCTTTCAGATTTCGAATACCCGCTGTCCTGATCGCCGCCGCCGATGATCCCATTATTCCGGTTGAGGATTATCAAAAACTTCACATCGACGATTCCGGCCGGTTGATCATTCATCCGCACGGCGGACACAACGGTTTTGTTCAAGATCTCTGTAAACCCCGGTGGTACGAACGGTTCCTGATTGGAACCTTTGATTCGATATCCAGCCAGACGTAAAAATCTCCGGAAGCCGACCCTGAATGCCTCGTTCCCGCCTGTTTCATCCAGTCGCTTTCCATGATTTTACGGTTTCCATCGAATGACCTGATTCTGAAAATCGACAAAATAGTCCAGGTTCCGCAGAAAATTCATGCCCAGCAGCCCGCTGTGCGTTGCACCGCCATCCTGTTGATCGATAATCAACACACGCATGTTGGTTTTTCTATGCGGTCCAACTTCGATATAGCTTAACTCCGCCAGCTGGGCATCCACCTCGGCGCCGTTGGCCACCCTGGCTTTCCCTTTCGCGATGGGCTTCAGTCCCAGACGCCTGGAAACCGCCTGATCCACCACCACCATATCGGCGCCGGTATCCAGAACCAGCTGGATTGAAACCGTGCGACCGTCGCAACCCAGTTCAACCGGCACCAGAACCCGGTTGCCCTGAATGGAAACATCGGTCTGACTTTGCCTCGCGACCTGCTCTTCGAACGCCTTGTCCCGATCTTCTTCAAGCGCCCTTTCCCTTTGCTTCAGGGCGTTTTTTTCATCCGGGGAAAGAAAATCATCCTGTTCCGAATAAGTTTTCTGGGCATCAAGATATTCGGCCGGAATTTTGCCCGGATCATCCACATAATGCGCGTTTCCGTTCCTGTCCAGGTAGCGGTAGAATTCGGACCAGGCCCTGTCGGCAAAAACCCACGATACAAGTCCTGCGACCAGCAAAAAGATACACTTTGAAATCTTCATGAATTATCCTTCCATCAGGCCGCAAATCCGTACAAAATACCGGATGGGCCTTTCAGATGCATACGCTGAATCCCCCTGATCCCGCAGCGAATGAGCATGTTCCGAATCTGCCGGTCCGAGTACGACCTGCCCTGGTCGGTCGCCAGAAGCATGTTCAGCGAAAACAGGGCGGAATGCAGGGGGCCGTCCAGCGTGTCATCGAGAATGAACTCGTGAATCAGAATCATGCCGCCGGGCCTGAGAACCGAGACGGCCTTTTCGACAATTTTCTCGCAATCCGCAGGCCCCTCGCCGTGAAGAATCTGAGAAAGCCAGGCCGCGTCATAGGCGCCGGGAATCGGATCATTCAGAAAATCGCCTGCCTCAAACCCGATGCGGCCGGAAAGTCCGAAACCTTCGATAGTTTTGAGCGCAAAGGGTCGGGTGGTCGGAAGATCGTATACCGTTGCCAGAAGATCCGGGTTGGCCAGGCAGAAATGAATCGCATAGGTGCCGGGTCCTCCGCCGAGATCCAGCAAGTCTTTCCGGCCGGCAAGGTCGATTTGAGAAACGATTCCTGGCGCCGTATGCATGGCGATATTGAACATGCCCATGAGAAAGCTTTCCCGCTGAACGGCATCGCCGTGGGAAGACCGGGTTCGAACGGGTTTTCCGGTCTGAACCGCCTCATCCAGATGCGCCCACGATTCGACCAGATGGTGGTGGTGCAGAATGATAAAACCGATATATCCGGAAGCATCCCTGGACAGAAGGGTTCGAGCGGTTTTGGTGTTCTGGTAGCCATCCTGGTTTCGAGTCAACAGCCCCATGGCGCAAAGGGCGTTTGCCAGAACGCTCAGGCCGCGTACATCGGTTTCAAGTTTTGAAGACAGAGCTTCCGCGGAAAGGACCTCATCCGCCAGAACCGTAAACACATCCAGTTCGACCGCCGCATGAAGCGCGCACGATTGCCAGTAGGCGCCGGATATCTCAATGAGCTTTTCAGGAGAAACAGCCGATGGTTTCATACTCGTTACCCTTGTTTTTGAACCTTTCGCCAGGCGAGCTCTTCCGAGGTGGGCTTGAAAAACTCGGGTTTCTGAAAATGATCTTCGGAACATCGTTTCGAAACGGCAATCAGCATTCTTTTGCACAACCATCGTAAGACCGGAATCAAAAAAGCGCCGAATGTCAGTCCGACCACGCCCCTGGGGAAAAACCGCGATATGATTTTCAGTTCCGTCGACCGGGTTCCGTATTCGCTGAGCTGAAAATCCATCAGAATCTCTCCGGGGCTCTTCATCTCGCCCGCCAGAATCAGGCGCCGTAACGGCCATATTTCCAGAACGCGCCAGAAATCGAGGGCGTCTCCAACGGAAAGCTTCACGGGATGACGCCGCCCCCTGCTGATGCCCACGCCTCCGAACAGCTTGTCCAGCCGGCCCAGGAATCTCCAGACCCCATCGGCGACATACCATCCGTTTTCTCCGCCGAGACGGACAATCAGGTCCCAGACCGCGGCAGGTTTTGCCTGGATTCGAATGCGGCAGGCGATTTCCCTGACCTCTCCGCCGGCATAGTCCGCATCGCCGATTTGTTCCCATTCGGGAGGAATCAACAGGCCGGCGTCGGTCCAGGAGGTTTCGACCCGTTTCTCCTGACGGACCTGAAGGATTCTTCGAATCGTGGACCTGCAGTCCATGAGATCCTGTGGAATTATTCGGGAAATGCGGTTTTCACGGCACACGACGTTATGGCGAAGACCCTCGGCAAGAGGACGGGCCAGGGAGGCGTGAACCGGCGTAAACAGATGAATCCAGTATGCGCTGAGCTTCTCGCTGACAAACGGCAGGACAATAAACAAGCGGGGCCTGAGGCCGGCTTCCTCGGCGTAAATTTGAAACAGCTCCCGGTAGGTCAGAATATCGGGACCGCAGATATCAAAGGCGCCTCCCCGCACGGCCTCGTTTTCCAGACAGCCGATCAGGTAGTTCAGCACGTTTCGAATGAAGATCGGCTGAACCTTGTTGTGTATGCCCCTGGGCGTGATCAGAATGGGCATCCGCTCCATCAGATACCGCATCATCTCAAACGAGGCGCTGCCGCATCCAAGAATCATGGCGGCCTGCAGAACGGTGGCCGGAACAGACCCGGATTGCAGAATCCGTCCCACCTCGGCCCGGGAACTCAGATGATGGGTGAGATCCGGCTCATCGGGAATCAGCCCGCCCAGATAGATGATGCGTTCGATGCCGGCTTGAGCGGCGGCCCGCACCATGTTCCGGGCCGCAATTCGGTCGGTTTTCACATAATCCTCGGTATGGGGATTCATGGAATGCACCAGATAGTATGCGGCCCTGCATCCCTGAACGGCTCCTTGCAGCGAATCCGGATTCAGTACATCCCCCCTGACCGCCTCAAGCATGGGATGATCGGCCCAAAGCCGGGAGGAGAGCTTTTCCATCGAACGGGACATCACGCGAACCCGGTATCCGGCCTCCAGCAGCCTGGGAACCAGGCGACCGCCCACATAACCGGTGGCGCCGGTCACCAGAACCGGTTTCAACCGGAACAGCGGATCCTCATTCGCCTGAATTCGTGAATCGTCCATTCAAATCACTCCCCGGTAAAATGCCAACTGTTCGGCGTATGGCTGATACAGTGCAGCAATTTCCGTCATCTCAGAAGAAGAGAGCGGATTGAAACGCCTCGCGGTTCGAGCGAGAACCTCGACCTCCGACACCGTCGAACAGCCGACGATGGCCAGCGTAATTTCACAGGACAGTGCAAACCGGATCAGATGTTCCGCACTGATTCCGGCCTGCGGAAGTATATAATGCGAGGCGCCCAGCACCTTCATGCCGATAACGGCGATCCCCTTTTGAAGCGCCGCCGGAAGCGTGGAGGTTATAAACCCCCCGAGCGCGGCCTCCACCGGATTGACCGGCATCATCGCGGCGTCTACGGGCCAGTTCAAAACCGCTTCCGTCAGAACGGCCGGGTCATGATGCCCGGTCACGCCGATATATCGAACCTTTCCGGCATCCCTGGCCTCGACAAAGGCCTCCAGCGCGCCGCCGGGCCCGGCGATTTGGTCAAGCTCCCCGCAGGTCCGCACGTCGTGAATCTGCCAGAGATCCAGATACTCGGTGTGAAGCTGCTCCAGAGTTTTATCCAGATCCCTGAGCGCGGAGATCCGGTCCCTGGCGGCGGATTTGCCGGCCTGAAATATTTCGGACCGAATGCGGGGTTTTTCCGACCACACGGCGCCGTAATATGTTTCGCTGTCCGCATAGGCCCTGGCCGTATCAAAATACGCAATGCCGCAGTCCAGCGCCTTGCGGATCACCTCGCAGGCCGGTTCGGGCTTTCCAAAAGTACGCAGCGCGCCTTCTCCGCCCAGCCCCACCCGGGTGACCCGGCGGCCGGTTTTTCCAAAATTTGCAGTTAAAACCCCTTGTTTTTCCATGAGCCAATCCCCGGCAGCCCGGGCGTCCTTTCAATTGATTCTGAATTCAATCGTCCACAACTTTCCGCCCTGCCGAATCTCAATGGCGTCGGGATGAATATTCTGTATGAAACAATCATTCACCGTTTCTCCCTCGTGCAGGATATTGCCGTCAATCACGACAATCCGCCGCAAGGGATCCTCGGCCCATGCAATGGCCTGAATTCTATACGGGGGATTCTTCAAAACCGCCGGAGCAGAACTTGTGGGGGCAGAATTGTCTGCGGACCTGTTCGGCATCGAAGGCGGTGAATCATCATGCACAACCGGCGCATCCTGAGCGGTTTGAACAGCGGCAGGCGCATTCAGTCCGGGTCGAACCTGGGGTTTCGAATTCGAAAGGAACGGTTTGGAAGGTATTTTCTGAATGGGCGATCTCGCCTGGGCAAGGACGGTGAAGTCGTTTTGTGAAGGAACCCGGGGCGCCGGATCATCCTCTGGCCCGGGCAAACGCCGCTGAGGCGTCCGTGCCGGTTGAGCCGCCCTTTCGAGCCCTTCACCGGACTGTAATTCCGAGTACGGGGATACAACGGGCTCCGGTTTAACCGGCAGGGTCTTGTATATCCAGATGCCGCCTGCGGCCAGAAGGCCGAATGCCGCAATGACAACCGCCCGGAAACCGGGTCCGTTCCAGGGGGCTTTCCGCACCGCATGCCATGGAACTCTTTCCGGCGTCATTTGAGCGCCGCTTCGCGCGGCGGCAAATCCGTCGGTCGTCTGATCTTCAAGTTTTTTTAAGGCCTTGAGTATCGCGCTCAACTTCTTTTTTCCATTCAGGGAGTGCCGCCCTGTCCCGCGAGGCTGGGACGAAGACGGGGTATGGGCAAAGACGGAGTGCTGTTGTACAGAACCATCTGGGTCAGCGGGCCGGCCAGACCGTCAGCGGGAATGCCGTTGAGTTTCTGAATGTTCACGATGGCACGCCTGGTTTTTGCATCGTAAAATGGCGTCATGTCGATGTCTATAATTCCGATCTGTTTCAGATTCATTTTCAAGGACAATATTCCGGACGAACCCGAATCCAGAGGAATCGTGCCCTGGTAGGCAAAAAAGTTCTTCCAGAAAACATAGGCATATCCTGTCCGGAAAGGCGCCAGCGCTTCGGAAGGGAGCGAAATCTTATCACCGACGCCCCCGCAGACCAGACGTCCCTGGTCATCAAAACCTTCCAGGCTCAGATAATGGGAAAATGTGGCTGTGGGAAGTTTCACTTCGATCACCGCAGGAAAATTCAGGGCCTCAAGCCGCGAAATATCGCAACGGAAAGCCTGAACCTTAAAACCGTTTTGTTCGGCGGATGTCTGAAAAAAGTCCGAATCATCAGAGATCGCATCCAGATAGGGGTGGATCTGCGAAGTCGATTCCCAGAGCTTCAGTACATTTTCGATAGCGCTGTGTCGAGACGCCTTGAAATCGATTCCGGCAAGCCAGGATGCAAAGCTCACATAATCGTCAAAAGAAAGGCGCGTCTCGGTGGCGACGTCAATCACCGGATATGACACGGGTTCAGGTGCCTGCGTGTTCGTCGGCCGGTATGCCAGAAGAAAGCCGGCCGTTCCAACAATGGCCAGAATGGCGGCAAATGCCGTCCATCTCACCCAGCCGTCGAGTCGTTTCATGGGTTTCCCCGAGATCTCGTCGATGGCTTTTCCGGCAATTCCCGCCGTAACGCGTTTTTGATCCGCACCATAGGCGGTCAACAGCGACCGGTCGCATGCAATATTGATCAGTCTGGGAATGCCCCTGCTGTATCGATGGATCGCCCGAACGGCTCCCCGGTTAAAAATAACGCTCGGCCGAACCGAGGCCACCCGAATCCGATGCTGAATGTAATCTCTGGTTTCTTTTAAATTCAAGGGTCTCAGGCGACAACTCAGAGTGATGCGCTGGGCAAGCTGTCGAAGCGCATTGCTGGCAAGCAGTTGGCCCAATTCAGGCTGTCCTACCAGAATGATCTGCAGCAGTTTTTCACGGGTCGTTTCCAGATTGGAGAGCAGCCGGATCTGTTCCAGAACCTCGAAGGTCAGATTCTGAGCCTCGTCGATCAGCAGAATCACATTTTTTCTTTTTTTCTTCTGTTCGATCAGAAACACGTTCAGGGTATCGATCAGGGTCTTGAGTTGGTCGGATGTGGAATCGATGCCGAATTCATCGTTGATTGCCTTCATCAGCTCGACCGGATCAAGCCTGGGATTGAAAATATAGGCTGCTTCGGTTTTCTCACCCAGGGCTTCCAGAAAAGCACGACACAGGGTGGTCTTGCCGGTCCCCACCTCGCCGGTGATTTTGACGAACCCGTCCCCGTGTTTTAACGCATATTGCAGATGCGCCAGCGCTTCCTCGTGGCTGGCGCTCAGGTACAGATAATCTGGATTGGGAACCAGTTTGAAGGGTCTTTTCTTGAACCCGAAAAAATATTGATACATGGGACCTCGCATCGCGATTCGATCAAAATCAGGGTTTCCTGAAAAACCTGTTTAAAAGGCAGATCAACGATACGGTCTTGCCGATGTCAATTGCCAGAATCCTTCCCCCACGATTGACCGGTTTTCAAATTTCATATCATACTCCGAAGGGGGAATCAAAAGATCATGGCCGTATTTGAACCCGGGCCAGAACATCCTGAATCCCGCACAGGGAAACGCCGTGCCCGGGATACAGGTTTTCCACCGGCAGAGCTGAAAGTTTTCGAAACGATTTCTGTATGTCGGTCCAGCTGCAGCAGAAACGGTTCAGCTCGCCGCACCCGGTCATGTTCAGAATCGTATCCCCGCTGATCAGGGACCGGGAATTCGCATGAAAGAGGCAGATGCTGTCGGGAGTATGCCCCGGCGTTTCGATGATCCGCCACCCTTCCAGCCCGGGGATGTTTTGATCTTCCTGAAGCCGGCACTGAAAAGGAAATTTGACTTTTGACGCCTTTCCGAAAAAGGGAAGCAAAATGCCCGCCCTGGCGCTGACCGCGCACTGATACAGGTTCCGCAGCGGATGACCCAGTCGTGCCGCAGTGGGAATCAGGCCAAGAATCCATCGCCGGAAAACGGGAACCGGCAGCGGTTCAAGGCCGCCGGCAAAGGGCATCGCACCGGCGGAAAACATCACCGCCGCGTTCGGATAATATGTCAGAAGCCTCTCGATTCCGCCGATGTGATCGACATGGAAGTGCGTTGCACAGATCAGGCTCACCGGGGCCTTGCCGATTCGAGCGGCCGCCAGATCCGCTGCAAGCCGGGTGCCCGGATCGACCACGACCCACCCGTTTTTTTCCTGAATCAGATAGGTTGCGGCATATCCGCCGTCCACGCACTCGACCATGACCCCCCTTCAGACGTTTTGAAAGTTCCGGGTCTTGAAACCGGCAGCGCCGATTTCGAGTTGCGGCTTGCAGGAACCCATGATCTATAGAATAATTTACCAGACCATTCAGCTTGGACAGTTGTGCAAACCAAACGAGGAAGGAACCTTTCCGGCTTTATGAAAATACGACAAAAACCGCCTGTGATTCAGCCAGCCGGCAATCGAATGTCCCGAATGGCCGTCATTGCACTGTTACTTGTGCTTGGGGCCTGCAGCGGGCTCGAGCCGATTCAGGATCTTCGAATTCTGGATCAGAATCCAGCGGCCCATCTGAACCCCGTGGATTCCGGCCGTCCGATCATGGATGCTCGAAACCAGCTTATAGCGTGCAAAGCCTTTCAGGACCGCCTGTTTGCGCCCTGGCGCCGGCAGACGCCCGAATATTCGAAATCGTTTCCGGAGCAAAAGCTGCTCAGATTCGGCAGGAATCCCGGATACGGGGAAAACAGAAGACTGCACGATGCCGCATGGATTCGAGACATCGCCCGGAACGCCGATATGGACGCCTACCCGAATGCCTGTTTTCCCGCGATCACGATCCGCAACACGGACATTCGAGCCCTTCCGACACATAAACCCCACTTTACCAGTTTTCAGAGTCCGGGCCAAGGTTATCCTTTTGACAACCTGCAGGAATCGGCCATGGCCGTCAATACGCCTGTCTTCCTCAGTCATATCTCCCGCGACCGGGCCTGGGTTCTGGCCGAATCGCATTACTGCCTCGGATGGATTCCGGCTGCGGATGTCGCCCGCACGGATGAGGCTTTCATTCAGGCCTGGCAATGCGGAAGCCATATCTGCATGGTCAAGGATGAGGCGCCGGTCTGCGACGAATCCGGCACGTATCATTTCAAGGCGCCCCTGGGATCCATATTTCCTCTGATCGCAAAAAACGATGCCGGATACAGAATCCGCATCGCGGTTCCGGATGAAAACCGCCGGGCGGTCATCAAACCGGCTGCGGTTGAAGCATCCCTTGCCTGCGTTCAGCCCATGGCGATGACCACGGCCAATGTCGCCCGGGTGGCGATGGAATTGTCCGGCGAACCCTATGGCTGGGGAGGCATTCTGATGAACCGCGACTGTTCGGCCATGATCAAGGACCTGTTCGCCCCTTTCGGCATCTGGCTGCCGCGAAACTCATCCGAACAAGCCGAACAGAGCCGCTTTAGCGATCTTCGCAATTTACCGGACGCCGAAAAGAAAACACGGATTCTGATGAACGGCGTTCCCTTTGCCACCCTGCTCTGGTTCAAGGGCCACATCATGCTCTACATCGGCGGCTTTCGGAATGAGCCCCTGGTATTTCACAACACCTGGGGGGTGCCGACAAAAGGTCTTTTCGGAAAATCCGATCGCGCCATCATCGGCTGCGCGTCCGTGACAACGCTGGCGCCGGGCAGGGAACGACGGGATTTTGACAGAAAAAAGGGTACGCTGCTTCAGCGCGTGGAAAGAATGATCTTTCTGGACGGCATGCGACCGTGATCTAAAAAATGACGGTTTGGAAAGATTTACCTGCAGTTCGACTTTCCGCTCATATGGTTGCGGCGAAGGGTTTCAAGATATTGACCGCACTGGCGATGGTCCTTGCACTCGGCGATAACGGTCTGCAGGTACTGAATATTCCTCTGAACGGACTCCCTGTAAAGATCCGTATCGATCTGCCATCGGGTTCTGAAATGATCGCGCATGTAACGGCCGATGTCATTAAAATCATGGCAAAGACGCTTCTGAACCACGCGCTCGTAAAAGTCCTCTGTTTTTCGAAGCAGTTCAAGCTCCGAATTAAATCCCGGAAGTCCGGCCTCGTTAAACTCCTGGAACAGCAGCAGCAGCTTCTCCAGGTATTTTCTATCGGCCATCTGAGCCAGCAGATCCGCGGAACCCAGTATGTTTCCGAGCATTCGAATCGATTCGTTTCGAAACTCGATATCCGCGGGAACCACGCTCAGCTTGGTGCTGGTGATGATCGCCGCGCAATCGTCAAGATCCTGGCGTGAAAAATTTTTGGCCGCAAGGTAGCCCCGCATGAAGTCGATGCTTCGTTCCTCATGGTTTGCCGTATACTTGGCGCCCGAACCTTCCAGGTCGTTCTCTGTCTGAATCAGCCCGGCATCGTGAAAAAAGGCGCAGATCACTCCCAGGGTCAACTCGTGAGAACTGAAAGAAATGCCCCTGACAAATGCGCCGTGCAGCAGTCTGACAACCGCCAGCGTTACGGCCATGGTATGTTCAAGATCATGATACCTCGTGTTACAGGCCCGATACCCTGGAAAATCGCCCTGAAAAAGGCGGATGACATCCGCCTGCACCGACGCGAACGTCAGAAAATCGTACATTGGATCCATGAGGGAAATGACGTATCGGATCTCTTCGAAAACAGCCGCGTGATCCTCCGTGCTCAGAAGGTCGCTGCGTGTACGCTGAGGGTCATTCATAAGACTTTGGCGTCTCCTTGCACCCAAGAAAAAATCGATGATTTTTTTACACTTATTTTTTTTATAACATACATTCAATTTCCGTTCCAAAAAAATAAATTTCAAACCATTTGGCACGTCGCCCCTTCTCAACCGCTTTTTCCGGGCAAAACACACGGCTGGATTTCCAATGCAGCTGCTCCGTCCATTTCCTTGTCCTTGCCAATGCATCAATTTTTGCTTATATTTTTCAAAAATTGTCATTAAGGAACTTTCATGCGCATTCTTCTGGTCGAGGACGATTCAAAGATCGCCGCCTTTATCACAAAAGGGTTCACATCCGCCGGCTTTGCCGTGGATACGGCCGCCGACGGTAACGAGGGGCTGCATCTGGCGCAATCCTGTCCCTATGACGCCGCGGTCATCGACATCATGCTGCCCGGACTGGACGGCCTGAGCCTGATCGAACGCCTGCGCGCGCAGAAGATCAACATTCCGGTCATCATTCTCAGCGCGCGGCGATCCATCGACGACCGGGTCCGGGGGCTTCAGACGGGCGGCGACGACTACCTGACCAAGCCGTTCGCCTTTTCCGAACTCCTTGCACGGGTTCAGGCCCTGATTCGAAGGGCCGGCGGCATATCCGATCCGACCCGGCTGAGCGTGGAGGACCTGACCATCGATCTGCTCTCCCGGGAGGTATTTCGCAGGAACCGAAAGCTGGATCTTCAGCCCCTGGAGTTTTCGCTTCTGGAGTACCTGATGCGAAACGCCGGAAGGGTGGTTTCCAGAACCATGATCATGGAGCACGTCTGGAACTACAATTTCGATCCTCAGACCAACGTGGTGGAGGCCAGAATCTGCCGGTTGCGGGACAAGATCGACAAGGGTACGGAACCCAAACTGATTCATACGGTGCGGGGAGTGGGCTATGTTCTTAAGAAAGCCGACTAGACTGCGCCACACCCTGGCTTTTCGCCTGACCCTCTGGCATGCGGGAATATTCACCCTCACCTCCTGCGTGGCCTTTCTGATGTTCTACATGCTGATTGTTTCCGTGATCCGGCAGCGGGTCGATGCGGATCTGCTCAGCCAGGTCAACCAGTTTTCGACCCTGCTTTCCGTCAAGGGCGTCGATGCGGTCAAGCAAGTCGCCGTTCTGGAGGCCCAGGCCGCGGGGGTCAAAAAGATCTTCATCCGCCTGCTCTACCGGAGCGGAGAGATCTTTTCCTCCTCCAACATGACCTACTGGCAGGATATCGACGTGAACCGCCGGGCCCTGGAGCAGGTTCTCAGCCGGGGCGCTCCGGTTTTCGACACCATGGTCATCGCCAAACGCAAATCGCAGATCCGGGTCTGCTACGGCATGATCGGTCCGGGAATTCTGCTGCAACTCGGGCAGTCCATGGAGGAATACACCCGTTTTATCGAGGCGTTTAAAAAGATATTCATCGCCGCCATGAGTCTGCTCGTGGTGCTGGCCGCCCTGGCCGGATGGTTCATCGCCCGCAGGGCCGTATCCGGAATCGAGGCGGTGACGCGGACCGCGCGCCAGATCGCGGACGGAGCGCTCGAAAAAAGGGTGCCCTCCCTGCCGGGACAGGACGAGATCAACCGGCTGGCCACCACCTTCAACGAGATGATCGACCGCATTCAGGCCCTGGTATCGGGCATTCGGGAAATGAACGACCATATCGCTCACGACCTGAAGAGTCCGGTCACCCGGATCCGCGGCCTGGCCGAGGTCACCCTGACCACGGACCGGTCCCTTCCCGCGTTTGAAGCCATGGCGTCCAGCACCGTCGAGGAATGCGACCGGCTGCTGGACATGATCAACACCATGCTGGTCATCAGCGAGACCGAGGCCGGCGTTCAGCGGTTGCAGCCCGAGGCACTGGACATGGCATCCGTGGTCCGGGAAGCCTGCGAACTGTTCGAGCCCTTTGCCGAAGACAAAAAGGTCGGCCTGTCCTGCATCGCGCCGGATCAGGCCGTGATCCAGGGCGAGATCGGAAAGATTCAGCGCATGGTCGCCAACCTGATCGACAACGCCGTCAAATACACGCCTTCGGGCGGCTCCGTCGCGCTGACTCTGGCGGAGGAAACCGACCATGTACGTCTGGAGGTGTCCGACACCGGCATCGGCATCTCGGAAAAAGATCTGCCGCATGTTTTCGAACGCTTCTACCGGTGCGATAGAAGCCGGTCCGAACCCGGAAGCGGCCTGGGCTTGAGCCTGGTCAGGGCCATCGTTCAGTTTCACGTCGGGCGGATCGACGTGGACAGTGCGCCGGGCCGGGGAACTCGCATTCGGATTCTTCTGCCGAAAAATCCGACGCAGAAAATTGCCTTGAATCGGCGTGCTTTCGATAAAAATCCGGATCCGCGGTAACATGACCAAATGGTAATGTTTCGGTCATATTCCGGTAAGCTTTGCGTGCTATGGTTCGATCAGGCAGGAAAACGAAACTGCCGGGTCGTTATGAATCATTTAATCCATTTACAGGAGGAATCATCATGAATCCACTGAAGCGTTTTTCAAAATCGTTTTCCGTTTTGCTGGCCTCGCTCATGCTGACGGGATTCGGTGCGTTTCTGCCATGGGTCGATGCGTCGCAGGCCGGGGTTCCGGAAAGCTTTACCGAGCTTTCCAAAAAGGTGAGCCCCGGCGTGGTGAACATTCGAACCGTCAAAACCATCAAAGGAGGGGGACGCGTTTTCCGGCACTTTTTCGGCGACCGCTTCGGCGATCAATTCGGCGGCAAGAACCCCTTTGAAGATTTTTTCAATCTCTTTCCCGAAAACGACCAGGGCCGGGAATTCAAGCAGAGAAGCCTGGGGTCCGGATTCATCATCGATGCCGAAGGCTATATCGTGACCAACAATCACGTGATCGACAACGCCGATGAGATCATCGTCCGGCTTGCCGATGAAAAAGAGTTCGACGCCGAACTGGTCGGGCGGGACTCCAACACCGACATCGCGCTGATCAAGATCAAGGCGCCCGGGAACATCGCTTTCCTCAAGATGGGCGATTCCGACGCACTTGACGTGGGATCCTGGGTGGTCGCCGTCGGAAGCCCCTTTGGCCTGGAGCAAACCGTTACGGCGGGAATTGTCAGCGCCAAGGGACGCGTGATCGGTTCCGGACCCTATGACGACTTCATTCAGACCGACGCTTCCATCAACCCCGGAAACAGCGGCGGCCCGCTGGTGAACATGGACGGAGAGGTGGTGGGAATCAACACGGCGATTGTCTCGAGCGGCCAGGGAATCGGCTTTGCCATTCCCATCAACCTGGCCCAGGGCATCATCGCGCAGCTCAAGACCGAAGGAGAGGTGACCCGTGGCTGGCTGGGCGTCAGCATTCAGGACCTTTCTTCGGAACTCGCCGAATACTACCGGATCAGCGAGAAAAAGGGCGTTCTGGTGACCGAGGTGTTCAAGGACGACCCGGCGGATCAGGCCGGAATTCTGGCGGGCGACGTGATCGTTGCCATTGACGGGAAACCGGTTTCGACCAGCCGTGAGCTTTCCGCCACCATCGCCAATCTTCCGGTCGGCCATGCGGCCAAGCTCTCCGTCGTGAGAAAGGAAGACAGGAAAACCATCGAGGTCAAACTCGCCAAGCGGGCCGAGACCGCATCCCGTCCGGCCAGGAGTCAGGATCAAAGCGACGGCTGGGGCCTGACTGTGACGGAGCTCACCCCTGAGATCAAACGGCAGTTCGGATTGGAAAAGAATGAAACCGGCATTCTCGTCACCGGCGTAAGCGGAAACAGTCCGGCGGAAAAAGCCGGCCTGCAACGGGGCGATCTGATCAAGGAAATGGATCATGAACCGGTTTCGGACATCAAAACTTTCAAGGCCCGAATGGACAAGGTTCAGAAGGACCAGTCCATGTCCCTTTTGATTCAAAGACCGCGCGAAGGATTCAGGGTAGTTACGCTGACCCGCTGATTTTTTCCTCCTCCAGCCTTCCGCCGTCAACCGCGGCGGCGGAAGGCGCCCCTTTTTCGGCGGTCATCCGACGGCCTTGACGGCGAAAAGGCGGTCGATCTCCCGCTCCGTATACCCCAGATCGCCCAGAACGTGCCGGGTGTGCTCGCCAAGCGCGGGCGCGGATTTTCGGGCAATCGTGCGGGCCTTGCCGAAATGAACGGGAAAACCGGCGGCCTTGCCCTCCCCGTAAACCGGATGTTGAAAAGTCCGAACATAGCCGTTGGCCAGGGCCTGGTCGTCGCAAAGCACATCTTCGATTCTCTGTACAGGACTGAACATCAGGCCGTATGCCGGAAAAATCTCCATCCATTCATCCCGGGTTTTTCCGGCAAACACCGGATCGAAAATCGCGACCAGCTCGGGATAGCGCTGCTGGCGGCCGGATTCATCGGAAAACCGTGAATCATCGAGCAGCCGGCTCTGGCCGGTGGCCTCGCAGAACGGCTTCCAGTATCTTTCCTCGGGATGATGGGTTCCCATGATCCAGTTTCCGTCCTTGCACAGAAAGCTGTTTCGAAGCGGGGAGTTGTTTTCGCGGGCCCAGAGAACGGCCGGATCCAGGGAAAACATGCCCCGAATCGTCACATTGGACTGCATCAGCCACAGGGCGGTTCCATAGAGCGAGACATGAACCTCCTGCCCTGTGTCGAACCGCTCCCGGTAGAACAGGGCGCCGAGAATCGCCTGGGATGCGGAAATCGCCGCGGCCTGGTCCAGAACCGCGAGCTGCATCACCAGGGGTTCACCGTTTCCGGTAGCGAACATCATGCCGGAACGGGCCTGGGCCATGGGATCGAAGGCACCGGCATCCGAAAGCGGGCCCTTCGGACCGAAGCCCGAAATGCCGGCATAGATCAGTGCCGGATTAATTTTCGACAGGGACGGGTAATCGATTTTCAGCCGGGTTCGAGTCGATTGGCGAAGATTGGTGACGAACACGTCGGCGGTTCGAATCAATTCATCAAACACCTTTCGTCCCTGAGCATGTTCGATATCCAGACAGATGCTTTTCTTGTTCGGGTTGGACACCTCGAACATCATGGAATTGGAATCCGGAGCCTTGAGGTTGATATGGCCCAGGCCGTACCAGGTTCTTTCCGGATCACCGGACAGGGTTTCCACCTTGATCACCTCGGCCCCCAGTTCCCCCAGAATGGCGGCGGCGCCTGGCCCTGCATGAAACACCCCGCATTCTACGACCCGAATCGAGTCGAGCAGGCAGGCGCGATCTTCCTTATGACCCTTCATGGACTCACTCCCGCACCGGTCCGCATTCCGGCAGTCGACCCGTCCCGCTCATTCCGAATTTTTCAGAGATCCCAGCAGATCGGCATTGGCCCTGCTTTCCGCTTCGATAAAGTTTTTCAGCGTCGCCACGGTCATGCTGATCACAGCCGGATAGTTCTTTTCACTCGCGGACTGCAGGTCATCCATGACCACCGATACGAAGCTGATGATGCCGGCGCGATACTGGTGTTCCTTTAACAGGGCCTGCTTTCTGGCATCTCTGACGGCTGAACTTAATGCATCGCTTGAAGATATTTCCGCTGCGGCTGGTCGTGATGACTGATCCTGAATTTCCTCTTTCTCCACAGCGTCGTTTGCCCCGCCCTTTTTCTTGAATGAATCAAAGATTTTCAACGGTTTCCTCCTGTTCACAAAATATCCGCACCGAAAAACCCTCGGGCTCGATTAAGGTTCGATCGCCGGATTCAAAGTCATGCGGCGAATCTGTCTGCTGATAATTTTTTTTGGGCGGCGGGTCAATAAAAGAATTTGGGGAACGCGGCATCATGCCGCCTTCGACAAACCTCGGATGGCCGCAGGACCTATTGGGGCGCCGAAGCAGGACATCCTCCGCCAAGGGCCTTGTAAAGCCGGATCAGATTGGAGGCCACCTCGCCCCGGCTGATCGCCGTCTGATCCTGATACGAAAGCAGGGAGCTGCGGATATCGAGAACATCCCGGTAATCGATTAATCCGGCCGAATACCGGTTCCGGGCCAGGGCCAGGGACTGTTCGGAAGCATCCGCCGCCGCCTCCAGTGCCTGTAGCCGCGCCTGCTCCTCGGCAAAGGCTTTCAGCGCATTTTCCACCTCTTCCAGGGCGGCCAGCATCACGGATTCGTATTCGATCAGCGCCTGCATGCGGACGGCGTCCTGAACCTCGATGTCCCTGCGAATGGCGCCGGCATCGAAAACATTCCAGGAAAACTGCGGCCCCAAACTGTAATATCGATTCGCGCTCGTCGACAGGTTCGGGGTGTCCAGCCCGAGGGAACCGAAAAGCGAAAACCGCGGGTAAAGCCGGGCCTCGGCGACGCCCACCCGCGCCGTCTCCGCGGCCAGAGTCCGCTCGGCGCCGCGCACATCGGGCCGGTTCCGCAGCACCTCGGCCGGCGCCTTCAAGACGATTTCACGGGGGCCAATGGGTATGGATTGCGGTTCGGCCAGTTTTTCCCGTACCGCTCCCGGATAAGCGCCCAGCAGAACGGCCAGCCGGTTTTCGGCCGCCTCGATATCGCTTCGCAATGAAGGAATGCCGGACCGGACATCTTCCAGGTATGCCCGGCCCTGCTGCACGTCCAGATCGCTTGCAAGCCCCGCCCGGTATCGGACCACAGCCAGATCGTAAAGCTCCTGCTGAATCCGCAGACCGGTTTCGGCCGATCGAAGCCTCGACTGCAGGGTTCTCGCTTCCACGTAATTGAGCGCCACCTCGCCGGCCAGGCTCACCCATGCGTCATTCAGGGCTTCCTGGTTCGACTCCAGATCCGCCTGCGCCGCCTCGATGGAACGGCGTACGCCTCCAAAGAGATCGAGTTCCCAACCCGCATCGAATCCCAGCATGTATGACTCGTCATGCCGCCAGCCGCCTGAGGACTGTCGGGCGCCGCTGTAGATTTCCGAGCCTGAGGGTTGTCGGGCGCCGCTGTAGGTTGCGGAACCCGAGGCGTCGAGAACGGGATATTGTTCCGACGCGCTTTTTCCTCTGCGGGCCCGGGCCTCGAGCACTCTTGCGCGGGCCTTTCGAACATCGGTATTGGTTTGAACCGCCTGCTCGACGAGATCCGTCAGAACCGGGTCGTTAAAGACCGTCCACCATTGAATCAAGGTCTGCATGGATTCGGAACCGGAGGCCGATGCGGCATTCGGCTCATTGAGCCACTTTTCCGGCGCCGCAGGCGCCTGAGGCGTGTAATCCGGCCCCACGGCCGCGCAGCCCCAGAACATCAGACACGCCGTCAGGCAGATCCATCTGAATAGTTTCATTTTCTTTTTCTTGATCATCTCATTCATGCCTCAGAGCCTCGATCGGATCCAGCCGCGCGGCCTGCCGGGCGGGAAGATACCCGAAGACGACTCCCACGGCCGCCGAGAAAACAAAGGACAGCGCGATGATGCCTGTGTTCAGAATAAAAGGAACCTGCAGAATGCGGACCAGAATGGCGGAAGCCGACAGCGCCAGCGCAATGCCCATTACCCCGCCGATCGAAGAAAGCACCACGGCCTCGATCAGGAACTGCAGAAGAACCTCCCGTTCCAAGGCCCCGACAGCAAGACGGATTCCGATTTCCCGAGTGCGTTCGGTAACGGAAACCAGCATGATGTTCATGATGCCGATGCCGCCGACCAGAAGGCTGACCGCGGCGACCGCACCCAGAAGCGCGGTCAGCACACGGGTGGTTCCGGTGAGGGTTTCGGCGATTTCCTTCATGTCGGCGATGTGAAAATCATCTTCCTGCGTGGCTGGAATGCGGCGCCGCTCCCGCAGAAGTCCGGCGATATCGCCGGCGGCCTTCTCGGTGGAGGCACCTTTTTCCACCGAAACCTGAATGATGCCGATGTCCTGATTGCCGGCGATGCGCCGCTGAAAGGTCCGCAGCGGAATCAGCGCCAGGTCGTCCTGATCGGTGCCGAACCCGGATTGCCCTTTGGACGCCAGCACGCCGATGATCTGACAGGGAATCTTTTCGATTCTCATCTTGCTTCCCGTGGGATCCTGGGTTCCGAAAAACTTCTTTCGCACCGTGGCCCCCAGAATGCAGACCGCCTTGCCGGATCTGAGCTCGTTTTCCGTGAACTGCCGCCCGGTTTCCAGAGGCCAGTCCCGAACCTTGAAAAAACCGTTGTCCGTTCCCGTCACCGTAGTGGACCAGTTCTGATTTCCAAATATGACCGTGCCGGAACTGGAGGCCGAAGGGGCGATTGCGGCCAGATTGGGGGTTTGACGGGAAATGGCCAGAACGTCCTTTGCGTCAAAAGGGCCCGCGCTGGCCGAACTGCCGCCCGGGCCACGGTGCTGCCCGATCCGGATCACCAGCATATTGCTTCCCAGCTTTTCAATGTCGGCCGAGACCTGGGCCGTGGCGCCGCCGCCGATGGTGACCATGGCAATGACCGCAGCCACGCCGATCACTATGCCCAGCATCGTCAGCAGGGATCGCATCACGTTGCGCCGGATTTCCCGGAGCGCCAGCAGCAACGAATTCCACACCATAAGATGAGGCTCCTCTAATCCTGGCTCTGTATGACGCCGTCCATGAATCGGACGGTTCTTCCGGCATACCGGGCCATATCCGGCTCGTGCGTCACCATGACGATGGTGATGCCCCGGTTGCGGTTAAACTCGCACAGCAGTTCCATGATCTCACGGCTGCGCGCCGAATCCAGATTCCCGGTGGGCTCGTCGGCCAGAAGCACGGCCGGTTCCGTGACAATGGCCCGGGCAATGGCAACGCGCTGCTGCTGCCCGCCGGAAAGCTCTCCGGGAGTATGGCGTTCCCAGCCTTTCAAGCCGACGGTCTCGAGCGCTTTCAAGGCCATTTCCCGGCGCGTCGCCGCGGGCAGTTTCCGGTAAATCAGCGGAAGTTCGACATTTTCCAGGGCGGAAGTGCGCTTGAGCAGGTTGAACCCCTGAAAGACGAATCCCAGGTAGTGACGGCGAAGCCGGGCCCGCTGATCGCGCGAAAGCCCTCCGACCTCAACGCCCTTGAACCGGTAAGACCCGCTGGTGGGCGTGTCCAGGCCGCCGAGAACGTTCATGCAGGTGGACTTTCCCGAACCGCTGGGCCCCATCACCGCCATGAAGTCGCCCTCCTCGATGCGCAGGTCGACATCGCGCAGGGCATGCAGCGCGGACTGCCCGTAACCGTAGGTCTTGGTGATGCCGGACAGCTCGATCAGAGGAACCTGGGCCGCGGGTTCGACCGGCTGCGGCAGCTGCTCATTCATGTTCAGGATTTCTCCATGTCGACGATCAGAAGGTCGCCGGCATGAATTTCGCCGGACCGTATTTCCGTCATGCTGCCGTCGGTTGCGCCGGTTGTCACGGACACTGGAAACGGCGCATTGTCCTTCAGAATCCAGACGCGGCGCATGTTTGAATCATCCAGCGAACCGGCGCTTTTGTCCTTTGGCTGGGTCCGGCGCGGTCTGGGCATGAGTCTGGACAGAAATCCACGGCTTTCTTCGATCTTCGCTTCCTCAGGTTCCGCGGGCGAAAACCGCAGCGCGGCGTTGGGAACCAGCACAGCGTCGGAAACGACCTGAACCATGATGTCCGCCGTTGCCGTCATTCCGGGCAGCAGCAGCATTTCGGGATTCTCGACCGACAGGACGGTTTCATACGACACCACGCCGCTTTCCGTACTGGAAGCATACCGCACCTGCACAATGCGCGCTTTGAAATGCCGGTCCGGATAGGCATCCACGGAAAAATCCGCCTCCTGGCCTTCCCGGATCTGTCCGATATCGGCTTCATCCACATTCACGTGAAGCTCCATTCGGGAAAGATCCTCGGCCAGGGTAAAGAGAACCGGAGTTTCGAACGATGCCGCCAGAGTCTGGCCGGGTTCGACCTTTCGCTCCAGAATGATCCCGTCAATCGGAGAACGGATCACGGTTTTTTTCACATCGGACTCGTATTCATTCAGAACCGCTGCGGCCTGGGTAACCCCGGCCTGAGCAGCAGCCTCGTCGGCCAGCGCTTTTTGAAGGGCTGCCTGAGCCGCATCCAGTTCGAGCAGCGAGGGCACCCTGCCGCCGCTGAGTTCCCGTGCATGATTCAGACGGTTGAGCTCGCTGCGGGTCTCGAAAACAGAGGCCTGCGATTGAAGCAGCTCGGCCCTTGCGGACTCCAGGGCCGCCTTGGACTGTAGCACCTGAGCCTCGAGCTTGGAAGCGTCCAGCAGGGCCAGCACCTGTCCGGTCTTTACGGTATCGTTAAAATCGACCAGCACGGTCTTGACCGTGCCCGAGACCTCCGAACCCACTTCTACCTTGTTGAGGGGCTGAATGGCGCCGGTTGCCGTCACCGTCACCGCCAGCCGGCCCTGTTTTGCCGGAGCGGTTTTATACCGAACCGGCGACCGGCTTTGAAAACCATAATGTTTGACTAGGGCAAAGGCGACAATCAACAGAACGGCAACCACGCTCCAGATGAGGATTTTTTTTCGGCCGGATGCCGGCTTGCGGATTCCGATTGTTTCGGCAATCGGGTCTGAATCTTTCGAAGAATGAGAATTCATTTAAACTCCGAACCAATCTGCTTTACAGGACTTTTTGAACAACCACACAATAGCATGTGCCGAAGGTTCGTCAAGAGCGAATCGCCCTGTCTCATGAATACGCCACGACCGCTTCGGCATCAACGGCTTCTGGTGTTGTCGCATCTCATGCGCAAAAAGTTACAGAATCAATTCGAGGCCGAACCCCAATCCGATTTTTCAGAAGCCGTTTGAAGCAAAGGCGATTGTTGTTTTACAGCGATTCAAACCTGTAACCTTTTGATGCGTTTCCCCGACAAATTGTCAGACAGGTTTTCAGAATAATGCCATGACATGCAGACAACCCGAAGAAAGGCGCTGACGACAAGGATGAAAAATCTGATGACACCCATAGCGGTATGTGCCATGATTACAGCGCTTTCGATATTTATAATGATTATGGGTCTTTGTGCATGGTCGCCGCCTGGATACTCGGACGAATTTCATGGATCGAATCGATTGGACAGGCCGGCTTTCGACCGGTTCGATGCGGATAAAGACGGGAAAATCAGCCTGAAAGCGTTCAAAAACTTTTCCCCTTCCGGGCGGGCGCCCGAGGATATGTTCAAATTTCTGGACAAAAACACGGATGGCGTTCTGACATTGAACGAACTTGAGAATGCAGGGCCACCGCGCGAAAGGCGGCGCTGACGGAAATACGATCTCTCCGGCGACGGCTCTGTTCTGAATGGATCTTATGGATCTGACTGCGGCGGAGGACGCCCTCATCGTTCAGCAGGTGATGGATGGCGACACGGAGGCCTTTGCGATCCTGCTGACCCGGCACCGGCATCATGTTCTTGGCATCGTCCGGAAACATGCGCCGTACGACGAGGCCGAAGAAATCGCCCAGGAGGTATTTATCCGTGCCTATCAATCGCTGTCGGCGCTTGAAAAACAGGACCGTTTCAAACACTGGCTAAGTTCCATTGCCGTGAAAACCTGCTGCGATTTCTGGCGGAGAAAGTACCGGTCCAGAGAAATATCCATCTCGGATTTTTCCGATGAGCAGTGCAACCGGCTGGATCAGATACTGTCCAGGCAATCGAATCAGGACTGGATCGAAGACAATGCGCGTCGGGAGCTCCGGGAAATGCTGGACCAGGCCTTGAATCATCTCAGCCCGGAAGACCGGATGGCGCTGGAACTCGTTTATCTGGAAGGCCTGTCGTGCAGGGAAGCGGCGAAATTGCTGGGATGGACCATCGTCAATGTCAAGGTCCGGGCCTTCAGGTCCAGAAAAAAACTTCATTCGCTGTTATGCAAACCAGGGAGGCGGTCATGAAAAACGAAAACCCGAAACAGGATGCGCTGAAAGCGCTGTTGCGGGAAGCCTATCTTGAAAAGGAAAAAATTCCTGTCGGCGAGCGGTGGGAACAGAACGCGATGCGGGCCATCCGGTGCCTGCCGCATCCCCGAGGGTCAAACCACCTGGCTGCGTTTGAAGCACTGGTCTGGAAATTCGCTCCGGCGGCCGCCGGGCTGATTATTCTTTTCACCTTTGCTTTGTTCAGAATGGATCTGATACCGGACTCGGAAGTGGTTCGATATCTTTTCAACGGATTCAACCAGGACGGCATCGCCCGGTATTGGACGATTTGAGGCGTTTTTATGAAAAAATGGCGTTTGATCGCGGGAATCCTGCTGGTATTTATTCTGGGACTGGTCGTCGGCTCCTGGGGAACCGGCATGTATCTCCGGAACCGGCTGGACCGGTTCAGAGAAAACCCTGAAACTCGAAAAACCTCCATCATGGACCGGCTCAACCGAAGGCTCGGGCTCACGGATGCGCAACGATCCGCATTTGAAAGCATTGTCAATGAAACCGAGCAGAAGGTCGGAAAAAGCTTTGAAAAGCATGAAGCGGAAATGAAGGGCTTTATCGAGGAGAGCTTTGCACAGATGGCACGGATTCTGAGCCCTGAACAGCGCAAAAAGCTCGATGCGCTTCGACAGGAGCTTGAAAAACGAAGAAAGGCGTGGGAAAATAAACCCGGCGGGCAGCACCGCATGCACCCGCCCCCTCCCCCTCCGGATGAATGACACCCCCCGGTCTGTCCTCCGTCCGCCGGGTTCGGGGCGGAGGACAGTTTTTTCGAATCTGAAACCGGTTGTTTCCCATCAGAACTTTTGAAAAACAACGCCCGGCATCCCTCTCCCCGCTGGTTCAGAAATAAGCCTGCAATCCGGAAACAACGGACTCGAAATTCAGAATTTCAGGCCCGTCTGAACTGTCAGTCTGATCCATGGCGATTTTCCGTTCATCACGAACAAACCGCGTTTCAAAGGAGATCCGCTCTTCGCCGGAAAGCGTCAGCTCCCGGCTCGCCCGCATCTTTTCAACCACGACCTGCTTCTCCCGGTTCAGGGAAACCGGAACAAAAAAGTTCCGATAGGTCATGGAAGGCAGAATGCTGGCTTCAAAATAAGAAACCCGCGCTTCAAAACCGTCAAAATCCACCAGAGGCCACAACCGGACGCTGAAGTAAAGCCGGTCGCCGGAAACAGACCAGAGCGTTTTATCACAACCGGCTACCTGAAAACGGGCCGCCTGCATCTGAAGCGCATCCGGGTCGCCCGTCAGGCAAAGGGCGCGAATATATCCGTTTTCCGTGACGTCTTCATGGCTTTTCTTCGTCCAGGCCGCGCTTCGCCTTCGGGCCGCCGCCTTCTGGAACCGGTCCTTGTAGACAAAGGAACAGTAATTGACCGGAAGATCGATTCGGCTGTTCTTTGCAAACAGGATCAGCTCCAGGGCCGCCAGTTCTGATTCGAGCACCGTAACCTTTTCCCCGTGCAGAAATGTGTAGTTTCTTCGAACGACCTGGTTGAAATTGTGCGGCGTGAGCCGAAGCTGGTGCAGATTCAGAAAATCGATGCCGGCGTTTGCCATTTCCACGATTTTCAGCTTCATGAGCTCAGAATCTTCCGGAACTGCCGGAATCTCGACGGCAACATGGGGAATGATCCCCACGGCGGATGCGGCTTTTTCCAGGCTGTAATGCACGGCGCCGATATCAAACCGGATTTCGTCCAGGCCCGCATCCCGAAGCCTTGAAAGCATGTCCCTGGTTGCCAGGGTTCCGTTGGTGTACAGCCAGGCGTAGATACCGGCGCCGAATCTTTTCTTGACCGCGGCCAGATAGCTCAGGCTCCGCTCAAAGGTCAGCAGGGGCTCTCCGCCGCTGATGCTCACGCCCCTGAACCGGAATTTTTCGATATAGTCCGCATAGTCCGAAGGCTTGAGAAACTGCACGGTCTGAGTGGTGGGCACGTCGACCCCGCTTTGCTCCGCAGGGCAGTAAAAACAGCGGCAGTTGCATTTGCCGTTGATAAACAGACAGGACCACAGGCCCTGTCCGCAGATTTCGCACCCCGGAGACAGCCGGGCGCAATCGAGCTTGGTGTCCCTGCAGCCAAATTTCACCCTGCCCTGCAGATCGGAAAGAATTCCGGTGCGACGATCCATGGCGGCACTGGCCTCGTCAACCGAAAGCCATCTCAGGTCTTCGTAATTGCGGCCGTATTCCTGCCGGTTGGCTTCAATGAGCCTGTTTCGAAAGTAATCCGATGGGTGCATGTGTGTTTGCCCGGTCTGGGAGTTGAGCTTCGAACCTGGAAATGATGGACAGATTTGTTTTTATTAGCAAAACGGCCGCGCGAAAGCAAGACGGAAAAGAGACGCTTCAGAATCGCGGTTCACAAAAAAGCGCGTTCAAAAAGACAGCTGCAGGAACGCGTTTCCGGGAGCTGTTGAATGGCAAGGATGCCGTTGCCTGCTTGACATCGGGCGGACATTAGCTTAAAAAATCCTTTTTACGAATACGGCCGATCGCCCCCGCCGTTTTAAACACCAGCAAACAAGGAGACCGCCATGTCGGCAAGAATACTCAGCGGCACGGAAATTTCAAAAGAGATCATCGATGAGATCGCCACGGAGGTTCAGGGAATCAAGGAACAGCACGGCATGGTTCCGGGCCTGGCGACGATTCTGGCGGGAGAGAACCCTGCTTCGCTTTCCTATGTGGCTTTAAAGATGCGGACAGCCAGACAGATCGGGTTCAAGGAGGTACAGGACAACCAGCCGGCAACCATCAGCCAGAGGGATCTGCTGGCGATCATCGACCGATACAACCGGGATGAAAGCATTCACGGCATTCTGGTTCAACTGCCCCTTCCCGGCCACATCGATGCGGATGCGATCATCAACGCCATTGATCCGGACAAGGATGTGGACGGCTTTCACCCGGTCAACATAGGGCGGCTGCTCATCGGCGGGACTCATGTGAAATTTTTGCCCTGCACGCCCGCCGGCATTCAGGAGATGATCCGCCGGTCCGGGATACCCACTGACGGCGCCGAGGTCGTGGTGGTCGGGCGCTCCAATATCGTAGGGAAGCCCATCGCCAACATGATGCTTCAAAAGGCGGCGGGCGCCAACGCCACGGTCACCGTGGTTCATACCGGCACCCGGAATCCCGAGGCCCACTGCCGCAGAGCCGACATTCTGATCGTTGCCGCCGGAATGCCCGGTCTGGTCAGGCCGGACTGGATCAAGCCGGGCGCCTGCGTGATCGACGTGGGCGTCAACCGGGTCGGTGAAAAGATCAGCGAGAAGACCGGCCGGAAGGTGGCGATCCTGCGCGGAGATGTGGATTTTGAAGAGGCCCGTAAGATTGCCGGTTTTATTACGCCCGTACCCGGCGGCGTGGGACCCATGACCATCGCCATGCTGATGCAAAACACGCTCAACTCGCTGAAGTACAGACTGGGAGCACTTCCGAAACCCCGGTGACGAAATGTGTTACGCAATCCCCAGCCGGCCTTTTCCCGAAACCGTCGTTGATGGTGGTGATTTTGTCTTGACAGATCCCGGAAAACTTCCTAAAGGGGAACGAATGATTGAAAGCAATCTGGATTGTGCATAAACAGAGAATCATGCAGATCAGGCACCTCATCGCATACACCTACAAGTATTAATGCCTGCCGCCCTGAACCCCAAGGGTGAGCAGGCTTCCCCGCAGTTTTTTGCCGCAAGGCTTTTTTGACAACCCACTGGATCGAGTTTTCTATCCACGGATAATACTTCCAACTTTAAACGGAGGAATTTATGAAACGTCTGCTTTTCTTGAGTCTGGTCCTTGTCTTCGGCGCCGCCTGCCTGATGCCCGGATTGGCATCTGCCGCAGAGGGCAAAACCTTTAACCTGACTTACAGTATTTTCTTTCCGCCGACCCACGGCCAGTGCAAGGCGGGTGTAGAATGGGCCCAGGAAGTTGAAAAACGCACCAACGGCGCGGTCAAAATTACGGTTTTTCCCGGCGGAACGCTGACCAAGGCCGACCAGTGCTACGACGGCGTGGTCAATGGCATCTCGGATATCGGCATGTCCTGTTTTGCCTACAACCGCGGCCGGTTTCCCCTGATGGAAGCCGTGGACCTTCCCATGGGATATCCCAACGGTCAGATCGCCACCCGCGTGGCGGACGATTTTGCCAAAACCATGGCGCCCAAAGAGCTTGACGACGTCAAGGTGCTTTACATTCATGCGCATGGTCCCGGATTGCTTCACACTCAGAAGCCGGTTGCAACCATGGAGGATCTCAAGGGAATGAAAATCCGGTCGACCGGGCTCAGCGCCAAGGTGGTCGAGGCGCTCGGCGGAGTCCCCGTGGCCATGCCGCAGCCGGAGACCTATGAATCGCTGCAGAAAGGCGTAGTCGACGGCACCTTTACGCCCATCGAAACTCTGAAGGGATGGCGCCAGGCCGAAGTCGTCCGCTCCACAACCGACAGCTTCTCGGTGGGGTACACCACCTCGATGTATGTGGTCATGAACAAGAGCAAGTGGAACGCCCTGCCTGCCGATATTCAGAAAATTATCGAAGCGGTCAACAGTGAATGGGTGGATCGTCATGGAAAAATCTGGGATGACCTGGACATCGAGGGCCGAAACTACACCAAGAGTCTGGGCAATGCAATCATTCCGCTGACCGATGCCGAAAGCAAACGCTGGGCCGAACGGGTTCAGCCGATCATCGACCAGTATGCAAATACCCAGAAAGAAAAGGGGCTGGACGGCGACAAGGCCGTCACAACGATTCGGGCCCTGATTGAAAAGTATCAGAAACCCTGAGCAAATCCGTAAGGAATCCTTTCATGGACCAAGCGTATCAAAAAACCAGATCGTTTGCCGTCGGATTCAACTGGATCGCATCTGCGGCTGTAATCGTCATGATGCTGCTGACCACGGCCGATGTGATCATGCGGCTGGCGGCGACGCCGATTCCCGGAGTCTACGAGATCGTCGGCCTGCTGGGCGTCGTCGCGGTTTCCTTTTCTCTGGCCTATACCTCCGTGGAAAAAGGACACATCGCCGTTGAATTCCTGGTGCGCAAGCTGCCCCGAAAAGCTCAGGCAGTCGTTGCCGCGGCAAACGATTTTCTTTCATTGGTTCTGTTTTTCTTCATCTGCCGGCAATGCGTCGTGTATGCGGGCGTCCTGAAACAGAGCGGCGAGGTCAGCCTCACCATTCAGATGCCGATTTATCCCTTTGTTTACGGAATCGCGATCGGATGCGCGGCGCTTTGCATTGTGCTGCTGATGGAGTTTATTCAATCAATCAGAAGGATCGTTCAATGAGCCCCACGATCGTCGGCCTGATCGGCATTTTTGCGCTGCTGATCCTGATATTCTCCAAAATGCCGGTGGGATTTCTCATGGCATTGATCGGTTTCGTCGGCTTCGGATTTCTGGTATCCTTCGAAGCCTCGCTGAACCTGATCGCCAGAGACGTGTTTGCGGTATTCGGTTCTTACAATCTGACGGTCATCCCCCTGTTTGTGTTCATGGGACAGATCGCCTTTCATTCCGGAATCAGTGCGCGGTTGTTCGACACGGCCTATAAATTCATGGGCCATCTGCCCGGCGGCCTGGCGATTGCCACAGTGTGGGCCTGCGCCGCGTTTTCGGCCATCTGCGGCTCCACCAACGCCACGGCGGCCACCATGGCCGCCGCAACCCTGCCGGAAATGAAGCGGTATAACTACAAGGCAGGCCTTGCCACCGGCGTGGTGGCGGCCGGCGGCAGCCTCGGCATACTGATTCCGCCCAGCGTGATTTTCATCGTTTATGGAATCATGACCGAACAGTCCATCGGCAAACTCTTCATCGCAGGAATCATTCCCGGAATCCTCTTGACCCTGCTGTTCATCGCCACCATTGTGATCTGGGTCATGCTGAAACCCGATCTCGCACCGCGCGCGCAAAGGGCGACCTTCAGGGAAATGATCGCTTCCCTCTCCGGTCTGGTCGAAACCCTGCTCCTGTTTCTGCTGGTGATGGGGGGACTTTTTGCCGGCTTCTTCACGCCCACGGAAGCCGGCGGCATCGGCGCCTTCGGCACGCTGGCACTGGCCGTGATAAAACGCAATCTGACCTGGAAAGGTTTTATTGCCGCCCTGTTTGAGACCACGCGCATCTCGTGCATGATTCTGGTCATCGTGGCCGGCGCGACCATATTCGGTCACTTTCTGGCCGTATCCAGAATTCCCTTCGACATCGCCAACTGGATATCGGGGTTCGATCTGCCGCCTTATGTGATCATGTTTTTCATTATTCTCGTCTATCTGGTGGGCGGATGTTTTATCGATGCCCTGGCCCTGATCATGCTGACGGTTCCGATCTTCTATCCGGTCATCACCCACTTAGGATACGATCCGATCTGGTTCGGCGTGATCATCGTTCTGATCACGCAGATCGGCATCATCACCCCGCCGGTGGGAATCAACGTCTACGTGGTCAACGGCGTGGCCCGGGACGTTCCCCTGGAGGTGATCTTCAAGGGAGTGGTTCCGTTTCTCATCGCGCTGATCATCGGAACGTTTCTGCTGATTCCGTTCCCGCAGATCGCCCTGTACCTGCCGAGTCTGATACGGTAAAATACGCACGTCGACAAAACGATCGGAGCCGAGGTCCCAAAAGGACTTCGGCTCCGTTGCTTTCGAAAATAACCTGTATTACAGTCTGTTGAAAAAACAAGAACTCGGCGGCCTGTTAAAGCGGGAAGGGCACGGCGGCCAACCCCCGGGCCTCATTCAGCCCCAGCATGATGTTCATGTTCTGGACGGCCTGCCCGGCCGCGCCTTTCACCAGGTTGTCAATCACCGATACAAGGACGATGAGTTCGCTTCTCTTGTCTTTTCGCACGCCGATCTCACAGATGTTGGTTCCGCGAACGTTCAGCGTATCGGGCATCAGGTCGTCCGAACAGAGCCGAACAAAACGTCTTCCCGCGTAAGCCTCGCCGATGCAACTCCGCATGTCGCCGGCGGAAACGGCGCCCGCGGGCCTCAGATACAGGGTGGTGAGCATTCCCCGGGTCATGGGAACCAGGTGGGGCACAAAACAAAGCGGCACCGGCCTTCCCGCCTCCCGGCCAAGGATCTCCTGCATTTCCGGAGTATGCCGGTGAGCGCCGACCTTATACGCCTTGAACGAATCATTGACCGAGCAGAAATGGCTGGAAATTGAAAGAGAACGCCCCGCACCGCTGACCCCGGATTTGGAGTCGGCAATGATGCCGTCAAGTTCTATCATGCGCTTTCGAATCAGGGGAACCAGGGGCAGCAGCACGCTGGTGGGATAACACCCCGGATTTCCGATCAGGTCCGCTCCGCGTATCTCTTCGGTATACGCCTCGCTCAGGCCGTACACGGCTTGTTCAAGAAGTTTCTTTGCCGCATGCGGCTGATAAAAGGCCTCATAGGTGGAAGGGTCCCGGAACCGGAAATCCGCCGAAAGGTCGATGACCCGTTTTTTCCGGCGGATCAGCCCCGGAATCAGTTCCATGGGAAGCTGATGCGGCAGCGCGGTAAACACCACATCGGCAAGCTCGCTGATTTTTTCTTCGGAATACGGTTCACAGACCAGATCCACCGCGCCGGAGAAGGCCGGATATATCTTGTCCAGCCGGGTTCCGGCATACTGCCGGGAAGTAATAATCGTCAGCTCTACATCCGGATGCCCGGCAAGCAGTCGAACCAGTTCGGCGCCGGCATATCCCGTTGCGCCCACCACACCGACTCGCACCATAAAATTCCTCCTTCAAAAGGGCAGCCCTTCGGAAAAGCCCGTAGTGCCGCCATAACGGTTGATTCATAACGCAATGCGTCAGGATGATTTTTTCGTCAAATTCGAGGTCAGATCCCTGATGATGGCCACCACGTTCTGTCCGTGTTTTTTGGCAATCTGATGGGCCTCATCCACCACGCCGGTTGCCTGCTCGCGAAGCACCGACAGTTCAGGGAGCGGCATGCCGGCCTTCTGATATTTCCATGCCAGCAGCCGCATCGCCAGTTTCTCTTCCTGGTTTCTGACAAATCCCATAGCCGCCCTTTCTATATATATCCACCGGGGTTCAGAATTGTTTGACCCTGAGCATATTGGTTGTGCCCTGCGCCCATACCGGATGACCGGCCGTAATGACGGCCAGATCGCCTTTGCCGACCAATCCGGTCTTCCAGACCGTCTGAGCGGTCTGCTCGATTTTTTCGTCCGTGTCCCGGGTTTCCGGAACCAGGCTGGGAATGCAGCCCCAGTAAAGCGCCAGACGTCTGACCGTCCGTGAATCCGGCGACAGGGCCAGAATCCTGGACCGGGGCTTGAACCGGGAGATGTTGGCCGCCGTGAATCCGGACCGGGTGGTGGCCGCGATGACGGCGGCATTCAGGTGATCGGCCAGAATGCAGGATGCATAGGCCACCGATTCGGAAATATTCTTTTCGGGCATCATTTTCAGATACCGTTCATGGTCGAAGCTTTGCTCCGCGTTTTCAGCGATGCGCGCCATGAATTTCACCGACTCGACCGGAAATCCTCCCGAGGCCGTCTCTTCGGAAAGCATGACCGCGTCGGCGCCGTCCAGAACCGCATTGGCGACGTCGGCTGCTTCCGCACGGGTGGGGCGGGGAGAATCCACCATGGATCGAAGCATCTGGGTGGCGATAATCACCGGCTTTCCCGCTTTGTTCGCCATTTTCACCAGCATTTTCTGAATGGCGGGCACTCTTTCAAGTGCAATCTCCACACCCAGATCTCCCCGGGCCACCATGATGCCGTCAGCCGCGGCCATGATTGCCTCGATGTTGTTCAAAGCCTCGTGTTTTTCGATCTTGGCGATGACCGGCGAGCTTTTATGATTTTCCGAAATGATGCGTTTCAGATGAACGATGTCCTCGGCCCTGCGCACAAACGACAGGGCCACAAAATCCACATCGTTTTCCAGTCCGAAAAGAAGGTCCTCGTAATCCTTGGGCGTCATGGCGTCGACCGATATCGTCGAAGACGGCAGGTTGATCCCTTTATGAGAGGTGAGAACGCCGCCGGTGATCACCTTGCAGACAACGTCGGGCCCGGCGGTGTACAGCACGGATAATTCCATCATTCCGTCGGCCATCAGGATGGAATCTCCGGGGCGCACCTCTCTGGACAGATCGGCGTAGGAAACCGAAACGCGCTCCGGCGTGCCTTCAACCGGTTCACTGGTCAAAACGAATGTCTGCCCCGGCGTCAGCCGTACTCCGGGTTCCGGAATCACGCCGACCCTGATTTTGGGACCGCCCAGATCCTGAAGAATCGCGACCGGTTTTCCCAGTTCCGCTGAAACCGCACGAATGATCCGGATTTTTTCAAGATGCTCGGCGTGGGTTCCATGGGAAAAATTCAACCGGGCCACATCCATTCCGCCGGCAACCAGTTCACGGATCATGTCCCGGGTTTCGCTGGCAGGGCCGATGGTGCAAACGATCTTGGTTTTGGGCATGATCACCCTCCCTTTGAAACCGGCGGCCTCATCCTTCGTCTTTTCCGCCGGCAGGCATGCAGATTCGCATCAGTGCGTGTTCCAGAATGATCTTCGGGGCCTGTCCGGAGGATTTGAGCTGATAATCCGCCTCGGCCAGGCAATCGACCGCGGCCAGAAGATCGGCCCGGGAAAAATTGTAGGAAAGCCGCCATAAGGAAAAAACAGGATAAGTACTTTTTGAATTTTTGACAATAAAAAGATCCGAAGCCGGCTGCCTGCGCCGCCTGGGTTTGGATTCGGCAACGTTTGCGATTTTTTCCTGCGCTTCCTGCCAGTGATTCAGGAGATCGGAAAGCATCTGATCGTAGGATTCCATCAGGGGCGCCACCTGGCTGTTGAATACCGGAAAGGACTGATCCCGCAGCTGCCGGACCTGTGGATTTCTTTCCGAAAAATCCCGAATCAGCAGCAGCTTTCGAACCTGGTTGATCAGGGCGGACAGAATCTGCAGCGGGTGCAGGCCGTTTTTCAGGAGGGAGTCAACCAGCGCCAGCGAATCGGCGAGCTTTCTTTCAGCCACGGCGCCGGTCAGGGCGTAGATCGGATCCTGCCGGGTCCGGCTCAGCACGGCCTGCACATCGGCGCCGGTAATGCGCTTCCGCTCCCCGGTGAAATCGATCAGCTTGTCCAGATTGTTGAAAAAATTTCTCGGGTCAAAGCCGGTCATGTCGAAAAGCGCATCATAGGCTTCGCGGGTCATCTGCTTTCCGCTTTTTTGAAGCCTTTCGGACATCTGCTGATGCAATACCGCGTCCTGAATCTTTCGATCGGCCTTCCGCTCCCCGGCCGGAACCGAACAGTCAATGACCATGCCCTTTTCTTCAATGGCCCGAAAAAGCGCGCTTCGTTTTTCCACGCTCTGAAGCACCAGAATCAGATGGTTTCCCTGCGGAAACCCTTTTTCAATGACCCTTTCCAGCAATCCGGCCGTATCTCCGGTGCGAGGCGCCGTGATGTTGTGACTGACCGCATAGGCGGCAAGGGTTTCCATCCAGCTTTCATCTTCGGCAGGATCGGCGGAATCGAAGATCTTTTCACCCTGTCCCGGGCTCAGGTCCTCGAAGACGCGCCCCTGAAGCGCCAGTGCCCTGGCCAGATAGCCGGCGGCCCGGGTCATGTCTTCCTTTTCGAAGGCATCCTTTGCCTTTTTGAGACACTGAGATGGATCCCGCCGCCCCTGAAATATTTCAGGATCCTGAAGGATGACGAGTTTCGGACCGGGCAGCATGGAAAAGGTTCTGAGCTTCTGAACCGCCTCCACCACGCGGTCATGTTCGCCTTCAAGGTATTCGCAGGTGAACTCGCGGTCGGATTCGGGCGCCAGAGCCTGAATCAGCTCCTGAACAACAGAACGGCACAGCATTTCCTGACCGTAAATCAGGTAAATTGCCTTTGCCTGTTCCGGGCTGAGATCCTTGAGATAGGATTTAAATGCGGAATAATCCATCGCAGTCATGAAGCGTTCAGGTCGGGTTGTTTCGAACGCCGATCCTCGATTTTCGGCTTAAACGGATCAGCATGAAAACTGCAACCAGGGCCGCCGCTATCCCGACGAACTGGGAGGGGGAAAGCACGCCGAAAAAAAGCTCTCCCCGGAAATCGCCCCGAAAGCGCTCGATAACAGAACGGACAACGCCGTAAAGCAGCACATAAATCCAGAAAAGCTGGCCCTCAAACCGGGTATGTTTGCGAAACGCCCACAGAATTCCGAACAGCGCCAGGTTGCTCAGGGATTCATAAAGCTGCGTGGGGTGAAGCGGAATGCCTTGAGGCGCCAGGCTGTCCGGACGGGTAAACGTGACTGCCCAGGGAAGATCGCAGGACCGGCCGTAGCAGCATCCTGCAAAAAAACACCCGATCCGCCCCATAAAATGTCCGGCGGCCAGAGCAGGCGCCAGTATATCGGCGGTTTTCCACAGGGGAAGGGCATGATGCCTGAGGTAGACCACGGCGGTGACCAGCGCGGCGATAAAGCCGCCGTAAAAGACAAGCCCGCCGTTCCAGATCCGGAAAATCTCTACGGGATCCTGCATAAAGATCTCCGGGCGCGTGAAACCGTAAAACAGACGGGAACCGATGATGGCGGCAATCAGGATATAAAAACACAGGTCGACAATCCGGTTCGGGTCCAGTCCCACCCGGACGGCTTCCTTCTTGGCCAGATACAGCCCCAGGAGAAATCCCATGCCCACAAACAAGCCGTAGGCATAGATGGACAAACCGCCGAATTTAAAAAGCACCGGATACATAAACACCCTCTCGCAGACCGAATTCAATCGGGCAGTTTATTCAAAATCAGATGAAATAAAAATATCGCAACGCCGATCGATACCGCGCTGTCAGCCACATTAAATGCCGGCCAGTGCAGGTTCCCGATGTAAAAATCGAGAAAGTCGATTACCAGTCCCATCCGAATACGATCTATCAGGTTGCCGGCAGCGCCTCCGAAAATCAGGCCGAATCCGGCCAGCAGCCAGGTGTGGGTTGGCGGGGTTTTGCGGTACAGGTACAGAATCAATCCAACGGCGCCAAGGGTTGCCCCGAGAAAGACCAGCCGGCGTACGGAAGCGCTCTGTCCTGCCAGGAAACCGAATGCGCCCCCGGGGTTCAGAATATGGGTCAGGCTGAAAAAACCGGGTATCACCTCGATGCTTTGATGCAGGGCAAGGCTTTTTTCGACCAGCATCTTGGTGAGCTGATCCCCCAGAACCACGGCGCCGGAAATAACCGCCAGCATTCGGTATTTATTTTTCAAGCCGCCCTCCTTTTCCGGACCCTGTTTTCCATGGGATCAGAAATCGGAAAGCGCCGATCGGCACCGAGCGCAGACATGGTCTGCATCGCTTTCAACCGATGCATCGTAGATCCAGCAGCGCTGGCATTTTTCTCCCTTTGCCGGTTCCACTCGAACGCCAAGTCCTGCAATTTCACCCTTCAGGAAGGCGGCATCGGATCCGGCCCCGTCGATCAGCACAACCTGGGATACGATCAATATCGATCGAAGCTCCGACTCATACGGCCTCAGAAATGCCGCCAGTTCGGAATCCGCCGCCAGCGTAACCCTGGCATCCAGGGAATGCCCCACGATTTTTTCCGCACGGGCCTGCTCAATGGCGCGGGTCACGTCGGAGCGGACATCCAGCAGACGTTTCCAGGTTTCAGCCAGAGAATCGTCGCAGCATTGTGCATCGATCTGCGGGAAAGCCGCCAGATGAACGCTGGTTTCCTTTCCCTCCCATGCGGGCATGTATTTCCAGATCTCCTCCGCGGTAAAGGAAAGAATCGGCGCCATCAGTCTGACCATGGCGTCGAGAAGCTTGAAGATGACCGTCTGGGCGCTTCGTCTTGCCATGGACTTCGGCGGGGAGGTATAGAGCCGGTCTTTGAGAATATCCAGGTAAAATGCCGAAAGATCCAGGGAGCAGAAATTATGCAGGGAGTGGTAGATCACATGCATCTCGTATTTTTCGTACGCGGTCAGGGTTTTTCCGATCAGATCCTGAAGCCGGCAGAGGGCGAACCGGTCCAGTTCCGGCATATCGGAAAGCGCCACCGCATCGGTCTTCGGATCAAAGTCATACAGATTGCCCAGCATGAACCGGCAGGTGTTGCGGATGCGCCGGTAGGCGTCGCTGAGGTGTTTGAGAATCTTATCGGAAATCCGGATATCATCGCGATAATCGGAAGCCGACACCCACAGCCGCAGAATCTCGGCGCCGAATTTGTCGATCACCTCCCTGGGCGCGACGATGTTGCCCACGGACTTGGACATTTTCTTACCCTCGGCATCCACCACGAATCCATGCGTCAGCACGGAACGGTACGGGGCCTGGTTCCGGGTGCCCACCGCGGTCAGAAGCGAGCTGTGAAACCATCCCCGGTGCTGATCGCTGCCTTCCAGATAAAGGTCCGCCGGCCATTTCAGGTACGGGCGATGTTCCAGCACCGCCGCATGGCTGACCCCGGAGTCAAACCAGACATCGAGAATATCCGTTTCCTTGGCGAAGTTTTTGCCGCCGCATTTTGAGCAGACCGAATCGGCCGGCAGAAGCTCGGCGGCCGACTTCTCAAACCAGATATCCGCGCCGTGAGCCGAAAAAAGATCAAAGATCCGATCATAGACCTGCGGGTTGATCAGGAGCTGGTCGCAGTCCTTGCAGTAAAACACCACAATGGGAACCCCCCAGGCGCGCTGTCTGGAAACGCACCAGTCCGGACGGCTGGCGATCATCCCGTAAATCCGTTCCCGTCCCCAATGCGGAATCCATTCAACCGCATCGATCGCGGCCAGCGCCTTTTGCCTGAGATTGTTTTTTTCCATGGAAATAAACCACTGGGGCGTGGCCCGGAAAATCACCGGTTTCTTGCACCGCCAGCAGTGCGGATAGGAGTGGACGATATCCTCCTGAGCCAGGAGAACGCCGCTCTGCTTGAGCCGGGCGTTGATCGGAGCGTTGGCGTCAAACACAAACTGGCCCGCAAAGCCCTGTACATCGCCGGTAAAGCGCCCATACTCATCGACCGGGGAATACACGTCCAGATCGTAGGCAAGCCCCACCTCGTAGTCTTCCCGGCCATGTCCGGGAGCGGTGTGCACGCATCCCGTGCCGGCATCCAGGGTGACATGGGCGCCCAGAATGATCAGGGAGGTCCGGTCGCACATGGGATGGAGGCACTTTTTGCCCTCCAGGCTTCTGGCGGATATCTTCGAGACCATCTGATAGTCGGAAATGCCGAAGGTTTTCATGCACGGCGAAACGAGTTCTTCGGCCAGAATCAGGACCTCGTTTCCGCCGACATCCACCGCCGCGTAAGTAAAATCCGGATGAAGGGCCACGGCCAGATTGGCCGGCAGGGTCCAGGGGGTCGTGGTCCAGATCACAACAAAGACTTTTTTGCCGGACAGGGCCGGAATCTGAGCGCTCAGATCGTCCTGAAGCCGAAATTTTACAAATATGGAAGGAGAGGATGCGTCGGCATATTCGATTTCGGCTTCGGCCAGCGCGGTCCGGCACTGCGGACACCAGTAAATGGGTTTTTTGCTTCTGATCAGACTTCCGTCCAGAGCGAATTTTCCGCATTCCCTGGCGATAGAGGCCTCATAGTTACGACTCATCGTCAGGTAGGGATTTTCCCATTCGCCCATGACGCCGAGTCGTTTAAATTCCTCCCGCTGAATATCGATAAACCTTTCCGCATAGGTCCGGCAGCGCCTTCGAATCTCCGTCAGGGAAAGATCCTTCTTCTTGTCGCCCAGTTCCTTGTCCACATTGTGCTCGATGGGAAGACCGTGACAGTCCCACCCGGGCACATAGGCCGCATCATACCCGCTCATCTGCCGGGAACGGATGATAATGTCCTTCAATATCTTGTTCAGGGCCGTGCCGATATGGATATTACCGTTGGCGTACGGAGGGCCGTCATGAAGAATAAAACGCTCCCTGCCCCTGGATGCTTGTCGGATCTGGTGATACAAACTTTGATCTTCCCAGGCCTTGAGCTGACCCGGCTCGCGCTGGGCCAGACCGGCTTTCATGGGAAAATCGGTTACCGGCAGATTCAGTGTTGCCTTATAGTCCATGGAATCCTCCAAAAAACGGATTTTATTTATGAAATTGTGAAAGGGTAGCGACAATTCCTTTGAGTGTCAAGGAGATTTCCTTATCTCACGAAGCATGATGTATCTTGAGAGGAATGATCCGTGCAGTTATTCAAATGGACGATTCAGAGAAATGTGAAGCAACCTAGCCGAAATCCCACTCAGCGGTTCGAATCCTTTTCCGGCTTTGAAGCCGGCCCGCAGGAAATCTCGCAGAACATGTTTCCCTCGCCGCATTGAGCGGTCTCGAACTGCAGGACGGGATGATCTATGTCAAAGCGCTCCAGAAGCGCCTGGCGAATGGTTTTTGCCAGTACCTCGGCCTGACTCACCGGCTGGTCGGGCACCACCACATGACAGGAAAAGGCCACGCTTTTTGAGCTCAGATTCCAGGCATGAAGGTAATGGACCCCGCAGACTCCGGGAATCTGGTTCAGAAATGCGTTGATTTGTTGAAGATCCAGCCCCTTGGGAGTTGCGTTCATCAGGATGGCGGCGGACTCTCTGAAAATCGAAAAACAGTTCTTCAGAATAAAGGCCGCGATCAGAAACGACAGCAGCGGATCAAGCCAGTACCAGGGTTTAAAAATGAGAATCAGACCGCTGATCACCACCGCCACGGAAGTGAGCAGATCCCCGATCATGTGCAGGAATGCGCCCCTCACATTGAGGCTGTGCTTCGCGTCGCGATGAAGCAGCCAGGCCGAAAACCCATTGCCCAGAACTCCCGCGCCGGCGACCCAGACAACGATATGGCCTGAGACCGCCTGCGGATTCTGCAATCGCAGGAAGGCTTCATATAAAATAAAGAAAACCGCGCCTGTCAGAAGGCCGACATTGAGAAAAGCGGCGATGATTTCCGCCCGGCGATACCCAAAGGTGTTTCGAACCGACGGCCCCTTGCGACCGATGCGGTAAGCTGCATAGGCGATCAGAATGGCGGTGAAATCGCTGAAATTGTGAACCGCGTCCGAAATCAGGGCCATGCTGTGCGCATAAAGGCCTCCGGCGATCTGAACGGCCGGAATGATGAAATTCAGCCCCAGGGTGATCAGCAGGCGCGGTCCCTCATCGGGAACCCCATGAACATGGGCGTGCGCAGACCCGGTTTCATTCACCGGCTTCATCTCAAAAGGGCCGGTCCGCAAACCGGCCGTGGTTTTTTGAATGTTTTCTTCCATTCGGCCATGCTTGACTGCGATTGACGGACGGCGTCCACTTCATGAAAACAAAGGAATATTGCAGAATCCTGCTTGGAATCAGACCGTGTATTTGCGTTTCAATTCCCGGATTTCTTCCTGAATCGACTGAACCTGGATCTGCAGTTCCCTGGATACGGACGTTACCGCGGCTCTCAACTTCTCATCGTGAAGCTGCCGGTAGCTGTTTTCGATCTCGGCCAGGTATTTTTCCATGTCATCCTCGTCCATATCCGGGAAAGCGCCTTCAACGGCAGCCACGACTTTTTCATCAAAGGTTTGCCGCATCTCCTCGATCACACATTCCTCGATTTCCTCGGAACTGGGAAGGTCGAAATTTCCCTGGCAGATATCGTCGAATTTCTCGCTGATCATCAGTTTGGTGCACGTCTTGGCGATGCGCTTCAATGAATTTTCTTCGAAATAACCGCAATCATTTAAAATGCTGCCGGAGAAATGAACCAGCCGTTCTTTGTCATTCATATGTCTCAAAACCCTTTATGGCGTAAACCGCACGGCACTAATCAGATGAATGCTTCCGAGATTCTATTCCCATCGGTCATCATCCTTTTTTTCCAGATCGATATAATCCTTGGATCCGTCGGATCTTTTTTGAAACGGGCCTTTTCCGGACCATTGTCCCTGGTTCGAATATCCTGCTTCCTTGACCAGTATGTTTAATATCCAGTTGACCCCGCTGATTACCAGAGATCCGAGCAGCGCGGAACCAAAGCTGCGGACCTCGAACCCGGAGATAACGCCCGAAGCCATCATCAACAGAATGGCATTAATTACAAAAGTAAACAACCCCAGGCTGAGAATATTGATCGGCAGGGTCAGCAGCAGCAGAATCGGACGCAGAAAGGTGTTCAGCAGGCCCAGAATGGCTGCGGTTAAAAATGCGCCCCAGAAACCGCTGACCCGAATGCCGTCGATCAGATAGGCCGCCGCCATAATCGAAATGCATAATATAAACCATCGGAAAATCAGTATCATATATCACACCCTATCATCCGGCTTTGGGTGCGCGCACCCGAAAAACCGCCTTTGTCCGTAAATCATAACCGGGCTTTTCAAAAAAGATCAATCCAAAATCACCAGCCGCTGCGGCAGCGGTCAGCCAATCCGCCTGAACCAAGGTTAAATTTTCAAGCCTCCTCCTTAATGCATCCGGATTGCAGTTGACAATAACTATTGTGAAACATTTTTTTGATTTCGTGCAGATTGTCATCTCCGGAATGAACCCCTTCACAGGGCGCGCTCTTGACCCGGACGCCAAGCGCTGTTACAAATGTCCAGCCGATTGAAGCCTTTTGGATCATTTTCCGCTCAGCCGGCTCATCGGAAGACGCGGTAAGGCGAAACAGGCTTTTCATTGCGGTCCGTCCAGTTTGAATTGACAAACAAACATCTTGCGCCTCAGGGAGAACAACAGCCAATGGGTCCAGCGAAATCCAGAGAGTTATCCGCCTCTGAACTGAAAAGAAGGTTTGATCTGACTGAATTGGGAATCGATGCCGCAGCGGACTTCGCGCCGCTGATCGAAATCATCGGCCAGCATCGCGCCGTTGCCGCCCTTCAATTCGGACTGGGAATCGAAGAAAAGGGATTTAACATCTATGTCGCCGGTCCGCCGGGCATCGGCAAAATGACCGCCGTTGAATCCTTCCTGAAACAGCACGCCTCTGAAAAATCTCCGCCGCCGGATCTGTGCTATGTGAACCATTTCGACGACCCGTCTCAACCCCGGGCCTGCAGGCTTCCCGCAGGCTTCGGCCGCAAGCTGCAACAGGACATGAAGAGTCTGATCGACCAGTTCTGCTCGGCGATTCCCAGGGCATTTGAAAGCGAGGATTACGGCAACCGGCGCGAAGCGGTCGTCAAAGAGTTTTCCGATCAGAAAAACCAGATTATAGAAGAACTCAACCAGCAGGCGGCGGCTCAGGACATGCGCATCAAAAACGGGAAAATCGGCATCATGATCATCGCCCTGAAAGACGGAAAAGTCCTGACCGATGAACAGGTGGCACAGATGTCCGCTGCGGATCGAAAAAATCTTCAGCAGCGTCAGGAAGCTCTGGAAGCCGATATCAAGGCGGGGATGAAGCAGCTGCGTCAAATGCAGCGCAAGATTCAGGACAAGCTTCAGGAACTCGACCGGGAAATCGCCCGAATGGCGGCCGAGGATCCGATCGAAGATTTCAAACAGCTCTATCAGGATTTTCCGGATGTCGTCGATTACCTGAACGCCGTGCTGAAAGACGTTCTGGAAAATATCGCCCTGTTTCAAAGCGAAACTCAAACCGAGGAAGAGGTCGAAACCGAAGAACCCGAGGTGCCGGTTCCGCCGGCCACGGCCCTGTCCCGGCATCTTCGAAAATACGAGGTCAACGTATTCGTGGACAACAGCCGGAAAACCGGCGCCCCGGTGGTGATCGAGCTGAACCCGAGTTACGGCAACCTGTTCGGACGCATCGAAAAAGAAACCCGATACGGCGTGCTTCACACCGATTTTCTGATGATTCAGCCCGGCGCCGTTCACCGCGCCCACGGCGGTTATCTGGTCATACCGGCCGAAAGCCTTCTGACCCACCCCTTCAGCTGGCAGGGCCTGAAAAGGGCGATTCAAAGCGGAATGGTTCAAATCGAGGAACCCGCCGAGCTTGCCGGCGCCCTTGTAACCAAAAGCCTTCGCCCCGAACCGATCCCGTTTGACACCAAGATTATTCTGATCGGCCGGCACCTGCTGTATTATTTGCTTCAGGAAGAGGATGAAGAGTTTACCGAGCTTTTCAAGGTCAAGGCCGATTTCGACACCTCGATGCCCTGCACGGATGAAAATACCAGAAACGTGGTCGCTTTTGTGCAGTCCTTCTGTGAAAAAGAATCCTTGAAACGCCTGAATGCCGGGGCGATGACCCGGTTGCTCGAATATTCCCTGCGTCTTTCCGGAGACCGGGAAAAACTCTCCACCCATTTCGGCGCTGTGGCGGACGTCATCCGGGAAGCCAATTACTGGTCCGGGCAGGAAACGGCGGACCGGATTTCGAAAGCGCACATTCAAAAGGCCATCGACCAGCAGATTTATCGATCCAACCAGTTGCAGGAACACCTTCGGGAAATGACGGTCCGGGGAACCCTGCTTCTGGATGTGGCCGGAGAAGCCATCGGCCAGATCAACGGATTGTCGATCATCAGCCTGGGCAATTACTGTTTCGGAACTCCCAATCGAATCACCGCCAGCGTAGGACCCGGCAGAAGCGGAATCGTCGACATCGAACGGGCGGTTGAACTCGGCGGGCCGATTCACAGCAAGGGCATCCATATTCTGGAAGGTTTTCTGACCAAAACCTATGCCCGCGAATTCCCCCTCTCGCTTTCCGCCCGCATCGTGTTTGAGCAGAGTTATCAGGGGATTGAGGGCGACAGCGCCTCATCGGCCGAGCTTTACGCCCTGCTTTCCGCCCTTGCCCGCGCGCCCATCCGCCAGGAGATCGCCGTCACCGGATCCGTCAACCAGAACGGCCAGATTCAGGCCATCGGCGGCGTGAACGAGAAGATCGAAGGCTTTTTCGACATATGCACGGCCAAGGGCCTGCAGCCCGGCCAGGGCGTTTTGATCCCCAGAAGCAACATGGACCACCTGATGCTGCGCGATGACGTGGTCGATGCGGTCCAGAAGGGGCTTTTCCATGTCTGGGCCGTTGAAACCGTGGACGAGGCTCTGGAAATACTGACCGGCGCCGTTGCCGGCGAGCCTGATCCCTGGGGAAAATTTCCGGGAAACACCCTCCATCAGCGGATTTATTCCCAGCTCGAACAGTTCGCCAGGAATGTAAAGGGCTTTCGATAGAAGTTAAATTCAGGAGTGAAACCATCTTGTCGCCTTCACGATCACCCATACATTCCGGAAATCATGGAAGGCAGGAAAGGGACGGCGGACGAAAATGAAGACGGTTGTTTTATGGTTTCTGATTTCACTTTTGTGCTGGACCACGCCTCATACTGTTCTTGCCCAGGGATTAGACGATCTTCCTTCTCAGGCTTTTGAGATTATTCAGCAGGGGTAAAGACCGGGACGTCTATGATATTATGCTTTACAAGTTCGGTCCTTTGCGATAGCTACTGATTATGCCACGTAAAGCAAGAATAGATGCGCAAGGCGCATTGCACCATGTGATCATCAGGGGGATCGAACGGCGGAAGATTTTTCGGTCCGACTTAGACCGAATGAATTTTCTAAATCGTCTCTCGATACTGGCGCCGGAGACAGAAACAGAGTGTTTCGCCTGGGCGATTCTACCGAACCACGTCCATCTGCTGCTGAGAACCGGCGCGGTCCCCATTTCCGTATTGATGAACCGCCTTCTCACCGGATATGCGGGCTGGTTCAACAAAAAATATCGGAGGCACGGGCAGCTTTTCCAGAATCGCTATAAATCCATTTTGTGCCAGGAGAACCCCTATCTTAAGGAACTGGTCCGCTACATCCATTTGAACCCATTGAGAGATGGGCTGGCAGAAGACATGGAGGGTTTGGACAAATATCCCTGGTGCGGCCACAGTGTTCTCATGAACAAAACCAGTCAGTCATGGCAGAATATCGATTATGTGTACGGGTTATTTTCCGACAAAAAAAGAGAGGCCCGGAAAAGGTATCGAGAATTTGTCGAGTACGGCATTTCGGAAGGGAAGCGTCCGGATCTCACCGGAGGTGGTCTGTTAAGAAGTTCCGGAGGCTGGACGGGTCTCAAGGGATTTCGTAAGGCCGGTATTCGCGTCAAGGGGGATGAACGTATTCTAGGCGACAGCGATTTTGTGGAAAGCGTTCTCAAATCGGCAGAGGAAGCGCTTGAGGAAAAATACGAGCTGAAAACCAGGGGGGTTGATTTCGACCGGGTGGTTTGCCGCGTCGCCGAGGTGATGGACATGAGTCCCGAGCAGGTAACGGCTTTGGGGAAATCTCCTCAAACCGTTAAGGCCAGAGCGCTTTTGTGTTTTTGGGCGCATCGAAAGCTTGGGGTTAGCACAGTTGAAATCGCAAAAAAGCTGAGGATAAGCCAGCCGGCGGTGAGTCGCGCAGCGAAAAGGGGCGAACGGCTCGAAAAGGAAAAACAGTTCGAACTATTAACAGACAAACGCATAAAAAAATAGACGTCCTTATTTCTATGATAATGCCTCCCTGCAAAATACTGCTTGCAACCGACCTGAGCCCCAGATGCGACAGGGCCCGGGATCGAGCGATTTTGCTGACGAAAGAGTTTCATTCAGAGCTTATTGCGCTTCATGTCGCTGAGCCCTCGGATGAAATCGGCGGCGTCAGGCGCGTTCCCTTTATGCCCGTTCATAGACCAAACAGGATGCTGGTTGATAAGGCTAAACAAGGGTTGGCCGATTCGCTGGCCAGCGCCGGTGTTAACGCCACTATAATGGTTGAAGAAGGCGATCCGCGTGAAATCATACTGCGGACGGCAAGAAATGAAAATTGCGACCTCATAATAACCGGAGTTGTTCGTAACCGTATTTTTGATCATTTTACACTGGGGAAAACATTTAAATATCTCCTGCGCAAATCGGAGAACCCCCTGCTTGTCGTGAACGAGCAGGCCAGCACGCGTTATGAAAAAATTATCGTCGCCTCCGATTATTCCGAAGCCTCGAAATATGCCGTTGCAGCCGCGGCCGCGTTTTTTCCTGAACGGTATATATCCGTATTTCATGCTTATACCGCCCCTGCTTCCTATGCCGCGGAAAACGTGGAAAACTATAACGAACAGATGCGGCCCGCGGCAACACGGAACTTTACGAATTTTCTCGACACGATTGACCTGACCGCCCGACAGCGCGAACGCATAAGAGTAATTATAGAATGGGGCGCACTGACGAAGCTTCTCCGCGATCTTGTCAGCCTGTCCAGAACCGAGCTTGTTGTGACGGGATCCCGAAATCGCGGGCTGCTGTTAAACGCTCTTTTCAACGGAAGCACGAAACGGATCGTATCTTCTCTGTCCTGTGATATTCTTATCGCACGCAGTTCTTTCCTGCCGGGCAGGTGACTTTCATGCCGCTCCGTAATGTGGAGTTGTTTTTAAATACCTGAGGGTTGAATGCTGTTATTCACAGCGATTTTACTGATATTAATCGTTTTTGTTGCTTCAGTTTCCAGAAAGCTGAATGTGCCGCTGATAATAATAGCGTTGACAGTCGGCATCGTATTCGGAAGTGACGTAACCGGCATCATTTACTTTGATGATGCGAAATTGACACAGCAACTGGCCAATATTGCACTTGTTTTTATACTGTTTGCCGGCGGATTCGGAATTAAAAACCGTTTTTTCAGGCCTGTTGTCAAGTCTACAATGCTTCTTGCTACAGTCGGAGTTTTAATAACCGCGAATATAACAGCTGTGATGTTCTGCCTGATTACCGGGTGGCCGCTTGCTAAATCCGCTTTGCTGTGTGCGATTATATCCTCAACAGACGCGGCGGCTGTGTTCTCAATTCTGAGAAGCCGTTCCATAAATAAAAATGTTACGTCCATAACTGAAATAGAGTCCGCTGCCAATGACCCCATGGCGATTGTTTCCACGACTTTTATCATACAGCTTATGATCGGAAACAGCTTCAGCACTATGACCTCAGTAATGTTGTTTTTCTGGCAGCTTGTCGGCGGTGCCGGTATTGGAATATTGCTGGGAATCGCCGGTGCTTTTTTATTCAGTAAGATCAAAGACCTTGATGTCGGATATTTGTATCTGTTTTTAATCGGTATTGTTTTATTGAGTTACGGACTGTCTGACCTGTGCAGAGCAAGCGGTATGCTCTCGGTTTTCTTTACCGGATTTATCATGGGAAACAGAAAACTGCCGTTCCAGAACGGCCTGTCGTCTTTTTCAGGGGCGTTGTCTTTTATCGCAAATGTGGGTCTGTTCATTCTTTTAGGCCTTCTGGTGTTTCCCAAAAATTTCTCAGGCATCTGGCATATAGGAATCATTTTATTTGTATTAATTACATTCATAGGCAGACCTCTGGCGGTTTTGATTTGTACTGCTTTTACAAATCTGTCCCTCAGGGAAAAAGCGTTCCTCAGCTGGAGCGGAATCAGGGGGGCCGTTCCCATTGTACTCGCGACATACCCGGCTGCCGTGGGAATAGACGATCAGCATGAGGTGTTCAACATTGTCTTTTTCGCGGTCACCCTCTCAATCGTGTTCCAGGGAACAACGATCGGAAAACTGGCTGATATTTTTAAATTGAGCTTTAAGGGAAGAAGGCAGGCCAAGCAGACAATGGAACTTGTGACGGTTCATGATACTGACTACGAATTGATCGAGATATTCATTGATGATGATATCTATGAAGGGGAATGCAAAGTATCGGAAATGTCCCTGCCCGTTGGAACAACCATAACAATGATAAACAGAAACGATTCGGTGATAGCGCCGTCAGGACAGACAATCATCCTGCCCGGCGATGTACTGTCAGTGCTGATAGAAAGGAAAAAAATCAAACAGGGAACCGAAGATATATTAAGCATGTTTTCAAAACGGAAATAAATGGGAACGTCAATGGTATTATGCTTTATAAACGTAGCCCTTTGTAATAACGATAGATACGTCATACGGACCGTCCTTGCCCGAAGAATTTTCTAAAAGGAAAAACAGTTCAAACTGCTAACAGACAAACGCATAAAAACATAGACGGCCCTGTTTTTGTCCCTCTATTTGCGCCAGTATTCGGGGGTGAGCAGAAGGATGACCGTGTAAATTTCCAGCCGTCCCAGAAGCATGCAAAAGATCAGGATCCATTTACCCGTTTCCGGAACCGAAAGATAGTTGGTTGCCGGTCCCACGAGTCCCAGACCGGGACCGATATTGCCGATGCAGGCTGCAACGGATGAAAAAGCCGAAATCAAATCCATTCCCATACCCGCCATCATAAAGGCGGCCACGACAAAGAGCCCCAGATACAGAATAAAAAAGCCCCAGATGCCGTTTAAGATCTCCTGGGGAACGGACTTTCCGCCCAGTTTCACCGTAGTGACCGCGTGGGGATGAATGATGTGAAAGATCTGTTGATAGCCGTGCTTAACGAGCACCATCACGCGCATGATCTTGATGCCGCCGCCGGTGGACCCGGCCATGCCACCCAGGAACATGCAGGTGATCAAGACCAGCTGGGAGAGGGCCGGCCATTTATCATAGTCGGCGGTCGCAAAACCTGTGGTCGTGATGATGGATCCGACCTGGAAGGCTGCGTAGCGGAAGGCCGTTCCAATCGAATCATATACGTTCCCGTAAATATCGAAGGTGACCAAAAGAACGAGTACGCCCACGATCATTAAAAACACCCGGCATTCCGGGTCCCGTCCAAATACTTTGAGATCCCCCCTGAGCAGTTTGTAGTGGAGCGCAAAGTTGATTCCGGCAAGGAGCATGAAGATTAGAATAACGGATTCAATGTATACGCTGTTGAAATGGGAAATGCTGGCGTTCTTGGTGGAAAACCCTCCTGTGGGCATGGTGCAGAATGCATGGCAGACCGCATCCAGAAAAGACATGCCCCCTGCAAGAAGCAGAACGATCTGCAATGCCGTTATCAGGATATAGACCTTCCAGAGCGTTTTTGCCGTCTCGGAAATCCTTGGCTTGAGTTTGTCCACCACCGGGCTGGGCACCTCTGCCTTGTAAAGCTGCATGCCGCCTACGCCCAGAAAAGGCAGAATGGCTATGGACAGCAATATGATTCCCATGCCACCCAGCCACTGGATCAGGCTTCTCCACAGCAGGATCCCCTCGGGAAGCACTTCCACATTCGAAATGGTCGAGGCCCCCGTTGTGGTGAACCCGGACAGGGATTCAAAAAAGGCATGGGTGAAATTCGGAAGGACACCGGAAAATATAAACGGAAAGGTTCCAACCAGGCCTGCCAGGATCCATCCGATGGTGACAATGGCGGCCCCGTCCCGATGGCTGAGGTGGGTATCGACCGGTCTCCTGCCGGAAAAAAACAGGGTCAGCCCCATCAACACGGTCAAAGACATGGACAGGAGCAGGGCGCCGCTGCTGCCGTCACGGTATATAACGGATACCGCAAGGGGCAGCGCCATGGCGCCACCCAGAAAAAGGATTACCCAGGCCAGAAAACGTATAATGATCCGCGGGTGCATCAGAAGAATTCCAGCTTGACTGTGAGAAGTTTTTCCAGTTTGGGGATGACCTTTTTGAGGGTGAATATGATCAGCCGGTCTTTGGGCCGGATGATGCTGCCACCATTGGCAATAATAATATCTCCGTCTCGAACAATGGCACCCACGATGGCCCCCTTGGGGAACCTCACCTCGGACAGAGGGACGTTGACGATATCGGAAGTCTCCAGGGCCTCGGCCTCGATGGCTTCGGCATGCTCGCCTTTGAGCGGGGCCACGCTGATAATCTTGCCGCGCCTGATGTATTGGAGAATGGCGCGAACCGCCGACAGCCGGGTGCTGACCACCGTGTCGATGCCCAGGGCCGACACCAGGGGAATGTAGCTGAGTTTGCTCACCCGGGTGATGGTCTTGTCGACGCCCAACTCCTTGGCGAGCAAAGAGATCAGGATATTGGTCTCTTCATCGCCGGTAACGGCGACCAGGAAATCGGCATCACTGACATTCTCCTCGAGAAGCAGGTCCTTGTCGGTTCCATCCCCTTTGATGACGATCACCTTGTCAAGATTTTCCGCCAGCTGAAGGCATGTGTCGGCATCCTTTTCGATGATAACGGTTTTGACGCGGCTGCGGTCCAGGTGGGTTGCCAGGGCCGTGCCGGCCTGGCCGGCGCCGACGATGATGATGCGTCTCAATACCCTTTGCTGGGGATTGAACTGCCTGATGATCCGATCCACATCATCCTTTCGAACCACCACATAGACCAGGTCGCCGGCCTGTATCACATCGTCTCCGCGGGGAATCAGCACCTGTTCGCCCCGGCAGATGGCGCCCACCAGGATCTTTTCATCAAGTTCCCGAATTGCCGCCAGATTTTTTTCCACAAAAGGACAGTCTTTACGGACCGCAATGCCGATCAATTTGACCCGACCCTCTGCAAAATCGATCACTTCAGAGGCGCCGGGCACCGACATGATGTTCAGGATGCCTTCAACCATCTCGGATTCCGGGCTGATTACCCGATCGATTCCCAGAAGGTCCTGTCTGAAAATCTCCTTCTCATTCAGGTATTCCGGGTTCCGAATGCGGGCGATCTTGAGCAGGGAAGGACTGAGATTCTTGGCCATCAAACAGGCGATCAGGTTGACCTCATCACTGTCGGTAACCGCCACCAGCATACCCTCCTCCTGGATCCCCGCATCCCTGAACACCTGGGGGCTGGTTCCTCCCCCCAGAAGGGCCATGACATCCAGTTCTTCCGTTATCCGTTTGATCTTTTGAGGGTCTTTGTCGATGACAACCACATTCTGATTTTCTTTGGAAAGCTTTCGGGCAATATTAAACCCCACTTCACCCGCGCCGACGATAATGATCTTCAATTAAGGTTTCCTCCGAAAATGAAATTCAAAACACTGCAGCATGGTTGGATGGGCCGGTTCGATTCAATCAATCCTGTTTCACTTTTTCTTGAAGTCAATAGAAAAACAACCGGCAAAAGTCAACATGATTGCTCCTGTACCATATACCGGCAAGGGCGGTTTCGGTCAAGGTCTGCCCTGAGCTCTGGAAATTGGATGGGTTTAAATTGCAAAAGCGGGACTATAGCGGGACAAAATGGGATTTAAAAAAATCAAGGGCTTACGGGTTGAACCATAAGCCCCTGGTATTACTGGCGCGCCCGGCAGGATTCGAACCTGCGGCCTACGGATTCGTAGTCCGGCACTCTATCCAGCTGAGCTACGGGCGCAATGTGAGCGTAGCTGTAAATTCGGTCTGCTTTTAAGCCAATTGCCGCAGAATGTCAATGACAACTTGATTATTTTTGAATCCGAATATAATAAAACTGCGCTGGCCGGATTGATTGAACGTCGGACAGAGAAACGCTTTTACCGGTGAAAACTGTGCTTGAGACCCACGAACTTTATATGAAACTGGCGATCGAGGAAGCCGTCATGGCGGCTCGGGCCGAGGAGGTTCCGGTGGGCGCGGTGCTGGTCGACGAATTCGGAAACGTTCTGGCCCGGGATCGCAACCGGGTGATTTCCCTGTGCGATCCGACCGCCCATGCGGAGATGCTGGTACTGCGGAAAGCCGCGGAAATCCTGACCAATTACCGGTTGTTAAACACGGCGCTCTATGTTACGGTGGAACCTTGCGTCATGTGCATGGGGGCCGTCATTCATGCCAGAGTGTCGACCGTCGTGTTCGGCGCAATGGACCCCAGATGGGGCGCTGCCGGATCCCTGTACAACTTTGCCGAGAACGCCGGGCTGAACCATAAACCGGAAATCATCAACGGCATCTGCCGGGACGAGTGCAGAAACCTGATACAGTCTTTTTTTAGGGAAAAGCGAAACGGGGCCTGATTCGATTTTCGGGGCAAAATCCGCTTTGCCGAAAACCTCTGACCAAAGGAGCGTCGCGTGTCAAATATCGTTATTGTCGGAACGCAATGGGGCGATGAGGGCAAGGGAAAAATCGTGGATCTTCTGGCCGAATACGCCGATGCGGTGGTCCGGTTTCAGGGCGGCAACAATGCCGGTCACACCATGGTCGTCAGGGGAGAAAAGTTCATCAGCCACCTGATTCCTTCGGGCATCCTGCAGGGCAAAACCTGCTTTATCGGAAACGGCATGGTGATCGATCCGGAAGTGCTCATCTCCGAACTGGATTCCTTATACAGAAAAGGCATCAATACCGGACCGGGAAATCTCAAAATCAGCTTCCGGGCGCATCTGATCATGCCCTACCACAAGCGGATCGATCTGGCCCGGGAAAAAATGAAGGGAGACCAGCGCATCGGAACCACGGGCCGGGGCATCGGTCCCGCATACGAGGACAAGGCCACCCGCAGAGGAATCCGCTTTGTCGACCTGATGGATCCGCAAACCTTTCGGGAAAAGGTGTCGAAGATTCTCGAGGAAAAGAACTTCTACCTCAAAGGGTATCTGAACGCCGAGCCGATGCAAATCGAGGAAATTATTGAGCCCTACAGCCGGTTTGCCGAGCGACTGAAACCCTATCTGATCGATGTCTCCGTGGCCCTGAATCAGACGATGAAATCCGGAAAAAACATTCTGTTCGAAGGCGCCCAGGGAACCCATCTGGACATCGATCACGGCACCTATCCCTTTGTCACCTCCTCCAACACGGTGGCCGGAAACGCCTGTTCAGGCAGCGGTCTCGGCCCCACGGCCATCGACGGCGTCAACGGAATCGTCAAGGCCTACTGCACACGGGTCGGACAGGGCCCCTTCCCCACCGAGTTGTTTGACGAGGTCGGCGAGGCCTTGCAGCAGAAAGGCGCCGAGTTCGGCGCCACCACGGGCCGGAAGCGCCGGTGCGGCTGGCTGGACACCGTCATTCTCAAGAACGCCGTCCGGCTCAACGGTCTCACCGGGCTGACCATCACCAAGCTGGATGTGCTCTGCGGTCAGAAAACCCTGAAGATCTGCACCGCCTATGAATACCTGGGAAAAACCATGGAAGAATTTCCGGCCGACCTGAAAGTCCTCGGCGACTGCATGCCGGTGTACGCCACGCTGCCGGGATGGACCGAGGATATCTCCGGCGTTCGGAAATTCTCCGACCTTCCCCAAAACGCCCAGGATTACCTGAAATTCATCGAAAAAGAATCCGGAGTGCCGATCGACATCATCTCCGTCGGACCGGGCAGAGAGGCCACCATCGTGGTGAACCGGCCGTTCAAATAAGGCGGGGGCCGGAAAACCGCATTTTTTGATTGACAACCGCCCGCCAAGTAACATAAAAGGGCAACCGATGTCGGGACGTGGCTCAGTCTGGTAGAGCACAGCGTTCGGGACGCTGGGGTCGCTGGTTCAAATCCAGTCGTCCCGACCATCTTAAAAAATTTCAGCCGGCCTTTTATGAAGGCCGGCTGTTGTTTTTTTAATTGCCGTCCGATGACCCTCGCATGATCCGAATCGATCCCGGACTCTACTCCTCCCCCTGCTTGTACGCCGCCGAACGCATCGTATATCGTTTCTGGGCGGAGAGCACCCGCTTGTGCAGCCGGATGGATTTGGGCGTCACCTCCACCATCTCGTCGTCCCGAATGAAGTTGATCGCCCGCTCCAGAGTCATGGGCTGAACCGGCGAGCAGACCGTGTTCTCATCCTTTCCCGCGGCCCGCATGTTGGTGAGCTTCTTTTCCTTGACGGGATTCACGTTGATGTCCGAGTCCTTGCTGTGCTCCCCGATGATCATGCCCTCGTAGACCATTTCACCGGGCTCGATGAAAAGGCGTCCTCTGGGTTCCAGGTGAAAAAGGGCGTAGGCAACGGCCTTTCCCTGCCGGTCCGAGACGATGGATCCGGTAAACCGCGTGGGAAATTCGCCGCGGAACTCCTCGTATCCCGCAAAAAGGGTGTTCAGAATGCCGGTTCCCCGGGTGTCCGTCAGAAACTCATTCCGGTAGCCGATCAGGGACCGGGATGGAATGGAGAACTCGGCCCGTATTCTTCCGCTTCCCTTGTTGACCAGGTTGGTCAGCCGGCCCTTTCTCAGAGACATTTTTTCGGTCACGATTCCCAGAAAGTTCTCTTCGCAATCCACGAAAAGCCTTTCGATGGGTTCGAGCTTTTTGCCGTTTTCACGTTTGTAAATGACCTTGGGACGGCCGACGCTCACCTCAAATCCCTCGCGCCGCATGGTTTCAATCAGAATGGCCATCTGAAACTCGCCCCGGCCCTTGACGATAAAGCGTTCTTTGTCCTCGGTCTGTTCAAAACGGATGGCCACGTTCTTCAGGGTCTCCTTGATCAGGCGCTCGCGGATCTTTCCGGACTGGACGATCCTTCCCTCTTTGCCGCTGAAGGGAGAGGTGTTGATCGTGAATTCCATGGAAATCGTCGGTTCATCCACGGTGATGCGCGTCAGGGGTTTGGGAAACTGCCGGATGCAGATCGTATCGCCGATCATGACATCCTCGATTCCGGAAAGCACCACGATGTCGCCGGTATCCGCGCTGTCGACCTCGGTGAGTTTCATGCCCTCATAGATCTGCAGCTTGGATATCTTAAACGGCATGTTTTCATTCCGGTCATTGATGCAGACCATGATTTCGTTGGCCTGGACCTTTCCATTGCGAACCTTTCCGATGGCAAGCCTGCCCAGATAGTCCGAATATCCCAGATCGGAAACCAGCATCTGAAAAGGCTCCGCCGGATCGTATTCAGGCGCCGGAATCTGTTCGAGAATGGTTTGAAAGAGCACGTGAAGATCCTGGCTTTCTTCGTTCAGATCCTTTTTGGCAATACCATCCCTTCCGATGGCGTACAGATAAGGGAAATCCAGCTGCTCCTCGTCGGCGTCCAGATCGATGAAAAGATCGTAGATCTCATCGAGAATCTCATCCGGACGGGCGTCTTTCCGGTCGATTTTATTGATCACCACGATGAGTTTGAGGCCCTTTTCCAGGGCTTTCTTGAGCACGAAACGGGTCTGGGGAAGCGGCCCTTCGGAAGCGTCCACCAGCAGAATGGCGCCGTCCACCATGGAAAGGGCGCGCTCGACCTCGCCGCTGAAATCCGCATGACCGGGTGTGTCGAGGATATTGATCTTTACGCCCTTCCACTGCACGGAACAGTTCTTGGCGGCGATGGTGATGCCTCTTTCCCGCTCCAGATCCATGCTGTCCATGATGCATTCATCCACATCCATGCCCGGCCTGAAAAGTCCGCTCTGCCGGAAAATGGCATCCACAAGGGTGGTCTTGCCGTGGTCGACATGGGCGATGATCGCGATATTTCTGATGGCTTCGTTTTTTTGAAACTGGTTCAATTGTTTTGCTTTCATATGATTCAATACCTTAATATATTAATATAATTCCGGAAGTTCCGGACATCATGGATACGGTTGTAAGGGGGATTTATGCTTCGAGAAAAGGCTTGAGGCAGAAATATTTAAACTGGCAGACCGCTTTCAACATCCAAAAACACCTGTTTTGTTTTTCAAAGTGGGTATGGGTGCCACGGATTTGCGATCAGTGCAAGGAAAAAATACACGCATGCTGAAATTCAGTGAATGGGATGTCTCTTTCGAGCCGCAAACGAGGTCATCACCCCGGCCAGCGCGATTAAAACCGCCCCGAGAATGGTGGTCAGATACAGGCGTTCTTCCCAGAACATCCAGCCGATCAGCGAGGAAAACACCACATTGGAATATCCGAACACGCCGACCTGGGCTGCGGGCGCAAGGCTGTAAGCCTTTGTCAGCATGAGCTGGGACCAGGCGGCCAGCATGCCGATCAGGGCCAGCGTGGCCAGCATGTCCGTGCTGGGCTGCTGCCAGGCGATCAGCGCGGGGATTGCTGAAATTACCGTGGAAAGCAGGCTGAAATAAAAAACAATTCGAACCGCGGGTTCGGATGCCGACATGCGCCGAATGCTCACCATGGCAATGGCCGCAAACGCGCCGGCCATCAATCCCAGCAGCGCGATTGGCTGAAAAACCCCGCTGGCCGGCCTCATGATCAGAACCACGCCGGCAAAACCCACCCCTACAGCCCCCCAGATCCTGGCAGAAAGAGGCTCTTTGATCCAGATCCAGGCAATCAGGGGAATGAACAGCGGAGAAGTAAATCCCAGCAATACGGCCTCTCCCAGTTGCATGTGCCCGATGGTGTAAAAAAACAGGTACATAGCCGCAAGGCCCGACACGGATCGAATCAGGTGGTACCGGAAACACCCGGTTCGAAGGCTCAGGCCGTGATGGTGAAACCGGATCCAGGGCAGCAGCGCGATCAGGGCGAAAAGATTCCGGGCAAACACAATCATCGGGTTTGGCAGAATCGGTGAAACCAGTTTGATCATGGCGGCCATTGTCGCAAATCCCATGGCGGCGACCAGCACGCACAGGGCGGCCGCCCCCAGCCGACTGCCTGGTTCGAGTTCAAAGGATTTTCTCTTGTTCAGAATCGAATCTCCCGACCTGGTTCAGGGATTAAAACAATCACCCGCCTGCGGATGCATCAAATGTTTCATTTGCCATTAAAACTTATTGTTATCATAAATAAGTTAATTTTATACATAAGGAATTAAAAACCGATTTCACGTGGATTTTGACATCAGTGAACCGGATACCCCGTCCTCGGTTCCGGGAAACAGCATGAAAATTTTTTCAGGACAGAGAATATGAAAACCCGCATCGCCCTCTGTTTCGTCTTACGGCAACTGATCATGAACTTTCAAGAGAAATGATTCAGCTCTCAAAACCATCATCGGCTTAAAATTCAGTCCGAAATAGACAGCCCGCCGCCTTGCGTGATATAGGATGTTCGTTGAAGACAACCGATATTCGACCGCATTCCGGTGTGGATACCATAGACTTTTCACACCGCCCCGGCTGGTGAAGGAGGAAAGCATGATTCGATTCAGCGTAAAAATTTCTGCTGTTTTATGTGCAATGGCCGTGATGGCGGGATGTCAAACTACCTATTACAAGGTATGGGAGCAGCTGGGAAAAGAAAAGCGCCATCTTCTCAGAGACCATGTCCAATACGCACGCGATGATCAGGAAAAAGCCTCCGAAGAGTTCAAGGATGCGCTGACCCGGGTCAAGGAGGTTTATGGATTCAGCGGCGGAGACATGGAAGCTTACTACAACCGGCTCAAAGACGACACCGACCGGTGCCGGGAGCGGGCCCGGGGCATTGACGAGCGCATCGACCAGATGGATCGTATCGCAAAGGATCTTTTCAAGGAATGGGAATATGAGATCAAGGCCATGACCAATGAAAATTTCAAACAACAGAGCCGGCGATCCCTTGAAGACACCCAGAAACGATATGCCCAGCTGAGCAGGACCGCCGGTGCGGCCAGAGACCGCATGAAGCCTGTGCTTGCAAAGCTCAATGATTATGTGTTGTATCTGAAGCACAATCTCAACGCTCAGGCCATCGGGGCGCTTCAGAAGGAGGCCAGGAGCATTGAAACCGATGTGGACGTGCTGATCGCCGATATGACGAGATCGATTCGGGAAGCCGATGCTTTTCTGAAGGATTTCGAGTAAGGCCGCCCGGCTGACGGCCTTGAAACCGCCTCGGCGCATTTGATATTGTCATGCCTTCGAATCATGCGTATGATGCGAAACCTTATTTTGACGTTTAAACCTTTTGAAAGGAAGATGCCATGAGCCAGGACGACCCTGTCGCCGCGCAGGAGCAGGACAGTTTTGAAGACCGCATGGAAAAGAAGAACACGGATTTTTCCAATCAGGTTCTCCGCCACGTGCTAACCACGGGCAGGGAATTCATGAGCCGGGATGTGCCCGATCATCTCAAACGCATATTTCTCAATCAGGCCCTGTACAAGGTTGCCCGGGCCCTTAATTTTCCGCCCCAGGCCATGGAAGGCAAATCCGAAGCGGAAAAGCCCATGTGCTACAACGAATATCTGGACTATTCGAGCGATTTCGGGGTTGAATTCATGAAGATATGCGAAACGCTTCACGCATGGCGACCGGCTGAGGACCAGACCGCTTAACAGGCTGTTGAAAAACTGCGCCTGAGGCCGCCATGCAGCGTTGCACGACTCTCGCCAGTGCTCACATATGCTTGAGTATGCTGCGCTTGTCGCATCGCCGCGCGCCTTGCCTGACGGCCTGATTCTTGTTTTTCAACACCCTGTTAAGCGAATCGGAATTAAAATTTCCTGGAATGCTAAAAAACCATGAAAGAAATTATACTGATCAATATTTCCGGCAAGGACAAACCGGGCCTGACCTCGGCGATCACCGGCATGCTGGCCAGATACCGGATCAATATTCTGGATATCGGTCAGGCGGTGATCCACAACACGCTTTCTCTGGGAATGCTCGTGGAGGTGCCGCCCGAATCCGAGTCCGCCCCGATCTTGAAAGACGTCCTGTTCTGCGCCCACAAGCTCGGCGTCAGCACGCAGTTCACCCCGATTGATGAAGAAACCTACCGCCAGTGGGTCGGTCTTCAGGGAAAACCGCGCTACATCATCACCCTGCTGGCCCGGAAGATCACGGCCGAGCAGATTTCGGCCGTCACATCGATCGTGGTTCGGAATAAACTCAACATCGATCAGATCAGCCGGCTTTCCGGCCGAATCCCTCTGACCGGGACGTCCGGCCGCTCCAAAGCCTGCGTGGAATTTTCCCTGCGGGGTCAGCCCGAAAATCCGGACAGGATGCGGGCCGATCTTTTCGGCGCCGCCGAAACGCTGGCCGTGGACCTGGCATTTCAACAGGACACCCTGTTCCGCAGAAACTGCCGGCTGGTGGCCTTTGACATGGACTCGACACTGATCGAATCCGAGGTCATCGACGAACTGGCCAAAGCGGCCGGCGTCGGGGATCAGGTATCCGGAATCACCGCCAGGGCCATGCAGGGAGAGCTGGATTTTAAGGCCAGCCTGAAAAGCCGGGTTGCCCTGCTCAAAGGCCTTGAGGAGGACGCGCTGCAAAAGGTCGCAGCCGGTCTTCAGCTCACCGAGGGAGCTGAAAAACTTATCGGCACCTTGAAGACCCTGGGTTTCAGAACCGCCATTCTGTCCGGCGGATTCACCTATTTCGGCCGCCATCTGCAAAAGCGTCTCAAAATCGACTATATCCATGCCAATGAGCTTGAAATCGTCGACGGCCGGCTGACCGGAAACATCCTCGGCCCGATCGTCGACGGAAACCGGAAGGCCGAACTGCTGGAAAAAATCGCCGAAAAAGAAAACATACGCTTGCAGCAGGTGATCGCCGTGGGCGACGGCGCCAACGACCTGCCCATGCTGAGCCGGGCCGGCATTGGAATCGCTTTCCGCGCCAAGCCCGTTGTTCGGGAATCGGCCAAGCAGGCCATCTCCACACTGGGGCTGGACGGCATACTTTATCTGATGGGCTTCAGGGACCGGGAAACCTTTTAACGGCTTTCAATACATCTCCTTCCCTCCGCCTTCGGCAGACGAGCCCCCCCTGATCCATGTGCGCAATCCGGTCTGGCAGGCTGTTGAAAAACTGCGCCTCAGGCAGACCGTTGTCCGGATTCCGACCGGTCTGCTCAATCGCCCGGTTGATCCGCTGGAAAAATCCCTTTCGCCGATTTGCCCTTGCATCCGGATGCCTCCGATTATATAAATAGATTTTTTGCCGCGAATGAGATTTGATTTATGCAAGGAAACAAACATCATGAAACGCCATATTTATCCGTTCAGCGCCATTGTCGGTCAGGAATCCATGAAAACCGCCCTGGTTCTCAACGCCGTCGATCCATCCATCGGCGGTGTTCTGATCTCCGGCCATAAGGGAACGGCAAAATCGACCGCCGTTCGCGCCCTGGCGCAGATTCTTCCCCAAATAGAGGTCGTTGCCGGGTGTCCGTATCACTGTTCTCCGTCCGACCCTGAAAACATGGATGAGGATTGCCTTGCCCGACTCCAGGCCGGAGAAAAACTTGAAACCGCTTTTCGCCCCATGCCCGTGGTGGAACTTCCTCTGAGCGCAACCGAAGACCGGCTGGTGGGCGCCCTGCATGTGGAACACGCTCTGAAAACCGGAACCCGTAAATTCGAACCCGGGCTTCTGGCAACCGCCAACCGGGGCATTCTTTACGTGGACGAGGTCAACCTGCTGGACGATCATCTGGTGGACATGCTGCTGGACGCCGCAGCCTCCGGAGTCAATGTGGTTGAAAGAGAAGGCATCTCCTATGTCCATCCCGCCCGGTTCATGCTCATCGGCACCATGAACCCCGAAGAGGGGGATCTTCGGCCGCAGTTCCTCGACCGGTTCGGACTCAATGTCACCGTCACCGGTCTGACCAACGTCAAGGAACGGCAGGATGTCATTCGTCAGCGCCTCGAATTCGAAAAGGACCCGGACCGTTTTCAGAAGAAATGGCAGCCCGTGGAAGACCTGCTTGCCGGACAGATTCTTTACGCCCGAACCCACCTGTCAAAAATCGAAATTCCAGACGATCTGCTGGAGATGGCGGTCAGGCTGGCCGTCGAAGTCGATGTGCACGGTCATCGGGCCGACATCGCCATTCTGAAAACCGCCCGGGCCCTGGCGGCTCTGACCGAAAGACGCCAGGTGCAGCACGGCCACCTCGCGGAAGCGGCGCGCTATGTGCTTCCCCATCGCATTCAGAACGCATCTCTGTCAGCCTCGATTCAGCTGATGGAAAAGATCAATTCGGCCATCAAGCGGATATTAAAAGACGCGCCCTCTTCAACGCTGGACGAGGAAACCGAAGAAAAAGACGAGGAAAATATTTTTGAAATCGACCGGGACATTCCCGGAGCAATGGGCGCCAGCTATACGAATTCACTGTTTTCCTTCTTAAAAAAAAAAGAAGAAAAAACCCATGATCCGGACGAAGGCGTCATCGTTGACGAGATAGATCTTGATGAAATCAAGGCTAATGGGGGCGGCTGCGGCGGAAAACGGCAGCGGAACATGACCGAAGCCCGAACAGGTCGGTACGTGCGCTCGGCGCCGGTTCGAAAAGGAGAAAACGGATTCGGCGTGGCCGTTGACGCCACGATGCGCGCGGCGATGTTGCGCCAGGCACAGGAAGGCAACAACGGTAAGTTCTGCGTGGAAGCCGAGGATCTTCGCAAAAAAGTCAGAAAACGCCCCCAGAACGCGCTGGTTGTCTTTGCCGTGGATGCATCGGATTCCATGGGAGGCGGAACCATCGTGCGCATGCGCGCGGCAAAGGGCGCGGCGCTGGCGCTTCTGTCCAAATCCTGCCAGAAGCGGGACCGGATCGCCGTGGTGGCCTTTCGCGACGAATCGGCCCAGGTTCTTCTCAGACCCACCTCCAGCGTGACGCTGGCCCGCGAACGGCTTCAGCGCCTTCCTACCGGCGGGGCGACTCCATTCGCCGACGGCCTGATGAAATCCTGGCAGTTGATCAAGGCGGAACGCGCCAAGGATCCGGATCTGAATCCCCTTCTGATAGTGATTTCGGACGGCGAGGCCAACGTACCGATTCAACAGGGCTGCAAGGTCATGGATGAGCTGCTTGCCCTGGCCGGACATATCCGCCAGGACGGCATCGCATCAGTGGCGATCGATACCAAGCCGCATGCGCAGAGTTCCGATGAAATGAAACAGATCGCCGAAGCCCTGGGTGCGCGATACCATCATATGAGCCGGCTGCTCGCCAAAGACGTCCTGGAACTGGTGCAAACGACCCCCGAGTGAAACGGCATTCAATTTCCCGGCAGAACCATCGCATGACCCGGCCTCGGGTCTGAAAGAATCCATCCGCCGGGATCACCCGTATTTCATGCTTTTCTAAAAAAAGTCAGATGCCTCTGAAATCCAGGGGCATCTGACTTTTCACAAACCAACCGATTCGAATGCAAAGACTACCAGCGCATGAGAAGCGAACCGCTGGTCAGTCCGGCACCAAAGGCGTCCAGCAGCACCGCGTTTCCGGACCTGATGCGGCCGTCCCGGACCGCCTCATCCAGAGCCGTAGGAATCGTGGCCGCCGAGGTGTTGCCGAACCGGTCCACATTCACGACTACCTTTTCCGAAGCGAGATTTAAGCGCCCGGCCACGGATTCGATGATTCGAATGTTGGCCTGATGCGGAATAAAGGCTGTCAGATCTCCGGTCGTCATATTCTGCTCGGCCAGAGCTTTGGCGGCCAGATCGGCCATGGTGCGAACCGCAATTTTGAATACTTCCGTCCCGTTCATTCGGATCTTGCCCAGTTTCTGGGCGTACCGTTCAGGCGTCAGTTCCGTGGATGATCCCCCGGCAGGAACGTGAATCAGCTCCCATAAATGGCCGTTTGAAAACAAATGACTGGCAAGAATGCGATGATCTGAATCCAGTGGCGCCTGCTGGAGTATCGCCGCACCCGCGCCGTCTCCGAAAAGAAAGCAGGTGTTGCGGTCCTCCCAGTTGATAAAGGGTGAGAGCACCTCACTGCCGATGACCAGCGCCGTTTTGACCTGGCCGCAGAATATGAATTTTTCAGCGATCGAAAGTGCATACAAAAATCCCGTGCAGGCGGCGTTGATATCCATGGCCCATGCCCGGTCCGCCCCGAGCTTGTGCTGCATCCTGCAGGCCGTGGAAGGCACCTTGGTGTCGGGCGAGCAGGTGGCGTAAATGATCAGGTCGATATCGGCCGGAGTTTTTCCGGCCATCTCCAGAGCTTCCTGCGCCGCACGCATGCCCAGCGACGAATTGCGCTCAACCGGATTATCCGGATCGGAAATCCGCCTTTCACGAATCCCGGTCCGCTCGCGAACCCACTCTTCGCTGCTTTCAATACCCATTGATGCCAGCTTCTCAATAATATCGAAATTGGTCATCCTTTTTTGCGGAAACGCAGATCCGGTTCCGATCATTTGCGCTGCATAGACCATTTTGCCCAAGCTCCTTTTTATCCGTTATTCCGGCCGTTTTTCAAGTCGCCGAAGATCAGGGTTCCGTTGGTTCCACCGAAGCCGAAGGAATTGCTCATGGCGATTCCGACATCCTGCCTGCGGGCCTTGCCGGGAACATAATCCAGGTCGCATTCCTCCCCGGGGTTCTCCAGGTTGATCGTCGGCGGTATCACGCCCC